>JAESFL010000099.1_pt1 | contig 89965 bp, 94 predicted proteins | sample 9269401 | NCBI WGS metagenome assembly JAESFL01 (sample SAMN14506025, study PRJNA617098) | algae metagenome | isolation source: Gloeocapsa sp. UFS-A4-WI-NPMV-4B04 and co-occurring heterotrophs from desert... | place: USA: Utah | collected 2006-10-01 | reverse complement strand
GGAAAGAGCTTTCGCCTTTTTCAATGGCGCTGACTATCTTCTCTCGTAAGTCTCCCGAATATGGCTTCATTGCTATCCCATTTATCTGACATTTTACTGTGTTTTATACGAACGCAAACCGCTGTATCTATTCACAACACTTGCCAAACTGTGATCACTAAAAATTTGTCCCTTCTAAGCTAACAAAGACTTGAGTATGCACTCTAAAATCTCCTTCGTACTTGAAACTTTTTTGGACAAAGAATATTTAAATTTTCTAACCAGGGTCTTCAACGTCCACCCATAGGATAGATATGGGGTCTCCTTGGCAATCAATATAAAGATTGTATTAATAATGCACCACTGACTATGTACTTATGGTCAATTTCCATTACTCAGCTTACTGAGCAAGTAGACTATATAATTATGTAGGTGCCATTGTCTTAGTTGTTGATTATACTAGAAAATAAGTATTAAAAATACATAGTGGACATTTTGGAAAAGCTACGATAGGCTAATTTGCAAAACGCTCCCATCCACTTTTACTATAGGTAAATCTTATATGGAATCTAGCGAAAATAATATAGATATAGATCTTAAAAAACTGTGGTTAATCTTAAGACGGCGTTGGCTACCTGCTGCTGCGGTGTTTAGTTGTGCTGTTGCAGGTGCGACAGTGCTTGCTTCTATGCTGGAGCCAGAATACAGTGCGCAAGGGAAGCTTTTATTCAAAAAAACAGATCAAAGTTCCTCTTTAACAGGAGTAGGTCAAGAAATAGGAGAGTTAGATTCGCTTCCTGGAGGAAAAAGTAGCCCTCTCAATACAGAGATAGAAATTATTCGTTCTGTCCCATTTCTCCAAAAAACTATAACCGCACTTAATTTAAAAACTGAAAACGGCAATCCTCTCAAGCCCCAGGCGCTGCTAGGCGACATCGAAATAAAAACTATTCCGTTAACAGACGTGCTGCAAGTTTCCTATCAAAGCAACGATCCTGAGGAGGCGGCAGCAGTAGTTAACAAGATAATGAGCCTTTATATAGAAAATAACGTAATTACTAATCGTGCGGAAGCGTCTGCGGCGGGTGAATTTATTGTTAAACAGTTACCTAGAACAGAGGCAACAGTTCGGCAAGCAGAAATTGCTCTACGCCAATTTAAAGAGCAAAACCAAGTTGTTGCCCTAGATGAAGAAGCAAAGTCAGCAGTTTCAGTTATTAAGGAATTAGGTAGTCAAATTACTGACACCCAGGCTGAACTTGCAGATGCCAATGCTCGTTCTGCAATGCTCCAAAGACAAGTGGGTACGACTTCAAAAGAAGCTATAGCCACAAATTCCCTTGCTGAAGATGAAGGAGTACAAAAACTACTTGCAGAATCTCAGCAAGTAGAAGCAGATTTAGCAGTTCAGCAGACTCGCTTTGTAGATACGCATCCTACAATCCTAGCTCTAAAAGATAGAAGCGATGCTTTAAAAGCTTTACTACAAGATCGGGTTAAACAATCTCTTGGTACTCAAACGCAAGTAGCTAACCAAAGTTTGCAAATGGGTAAGGTTAAAGAAAACTTAACTGAAGATTTTGCCCGAACAGAGGTGGAACGTCTAGGACTAGCTAATCGATTAAGTGCCCTGTCCAACGCTCAGTCCGCTTATAAACAGAGAGTAAATGTTTTACCTCGATTAGAACAGCAGCAGCGAGAGTTAGATCGGCGCTTGAAAGCAGCCCAATCTACTTATGAAGTTTTATTAAGTAAACTGCAAGAAGTACAAGTTGCCGAAAACCAGAATATTGGTAACGCCCGGATTATTGAGTTTGCTCTAGTTCCAGAAAAAGCATCAACTCGCGATAAAATGCTGATTCTAGCTCTAGGAAATTTAGCAGGTCTTATACTTGCTACAGGTACAATCTTACTTTTAGAAGTAAGCGATACCTCGATCAAAACTCTCAAACAAGCAAGAGAACTTTTTGGATATACCCTCCTAGGAAGTATTCCTTATTTTGGCAAAAAAGTTAGTTATCGTCGTAAAAATCAGGAATTAAGTATTCCAGAGTTGCCTGTTATCAATATTCCCCGTTCCCCAATTAGTGAAGCATACCGAATGCTTCAAGCTAATCTGAAGTTTCTCAGTTCAGATAAACCCCTAAAGGTTATTCTTGTAACAAGCTCCGTCCCCAAAGAGGGCAAATCTACAGTTTCAGCAAATTTAGCGGCAGCAATAGCTCAACTAGGCCGTAGGGTATTACTTGTGGATGCTGATATGCGCCATCCCTTACAGCATCATATATGGGAACTAACAAATGCAGCAGGTCTTAGTGATGTAATTGTCGGTCAGGCAGAATTTGATTCAGTTGTAAAAGAAGTAATGCCTAAGCTAGATGTGTTAAGCGCAGGAGTAATCCCGCCGAACCCAATGGCTCTGCTTGACTCAAAGCGTATGGCTTCTTTGATTGATAATTTTTCTGAACAGTATGATTTTGTAATTATTGATGCTCCTCCTCTTGTACTAGCTGCTGATGCTGTTACTTTGGGTAAAATGACGGATGGTGTTTTATTGATCACACGACCTGGAGTGGTAGACTCCACGAGTGCTGCTACTGCTAAAGAGTCATTAGAACGTTCAGGTCAAAATGTTCTTGGTTTGGTAGTTAACGGTGTGATTTTAGAAAACGAATCTGACAGCTACTTCTACTATGCTAAGGCATACAGTGAGGAGGATATTACACCCCGTCAAAAGGCTACATCAAAGGCTGGAAGAAATGTTAGCTAAATGTGTTTTCCCTGTTAACATCTTCAGTTAATAAGCTAAGTTTTTTGCAGGAAAGCTAGTTAGTAGAAATCCTCGCTACGTAAATTGAGAAATTGTTGACGACCTGTTAGTCAGCATTCTAGTAAACTTATTGTCCACTAAAGTAATAATTAGTAGATGAAGATGAATAGTTGCATAAGCAAGTCATTTCTCCTAAATACTTGTATTTGCTAGCGTTAGTAGCGGTATAGATTAATCATCAGCTTATAATCAACCCGCTATTATAATTTTTCTAATTGACTATTTGTTAAGCTTGTTATATTAAAAATACGAGTATATACAAAACTGCCAATTAAAATACGCCTTCTTACTAACCTCTTTTTGGTTTCTTCTAATATGATATGAACAGCCTAACATTTGTAATGAAAAATTAGTGAGGCTGCAACCTTTGAAAACTATTGCTCTTGTTGATACTCTTTGGTATGGTCACCATCCAACTTATATCAAAATTTTTAGCAAAACCTTACTTGAACTTGGTCATAAGGTAATGCTTTTGTGTCCAGAACCGACTGAAGTAAGTCAATGGATTACTTTAAATTGTCAAAAACATGACTTATTTCATGCTTTTGAGTTGGGAGAGCCAGAATTATTAAATAAATCTCTAGTTGGTAGTTTAGCTCCTAAGACTTTCACTGCGTTAGCCTATTGGAAACACACTGCAACTGCAATTCAGAAGGCATCATTAAAAATTGGTAGTTCCCCGGATCTAGTATTTCTTGCTTGGCTTGATAGTTATTTAAGTTCTTATTCAATACATTATATAGTAGATAAAATTTTTCCTTACAATTGGTCTGGTCTTTATTTTCGCTCTTATCACCAACCCAACCAGCAAAAGCAGTCTGTTCTTAGCAAACTTTTCAATCCTTATACAGTCCTTCAATCCTCCCATTGCAAAGCTGTAGCTATTCTTAATGAGGATACGGCTGAAACATTACAAACTAAACTCAAAAAGAAACCTGTAATTGTTTTTCCTGATTTTACTGATGAATCATTGCCTGATTTTAGCTTTCCAATTATGAAGCAAATTCAGGACAAGGCGGCTGGTAGAAAAATAATTGGTTTACTAGGCTCCTTAGATAAACGCAAAGGATTTCTAACCCTGCTAGAAGTTTCTCAAAAAATGGTAGAAAAAGACTGTTTTTTTGTTTTTGCTGGTAAGTTAGGTGAAAGTTCCTTTTTACCTCACGAGTTGATGAGAATTCAGAATATTGTTGATTCAATTCCGCATAATTGCTTTTTTCACTTTGAGCGAATTCCTGATGAAGCTCAGTTCAATTCTTTAGTTTACATATGTGATATTTTATTCGCTGTATATAATAACTTTCCTAATAGTAGTAATATTTTAACTAAAGCAGCAACTTTTCAAAGACCTGTTGTTGTAAGTAATAACTTCTGTATGGAAAAAAGAGTTAAAAAATTTGGTTTAGGATTAACGATTAATGAGGGCGATACATTGCAATGTATTGATGCTTTAGCTCAATTATGTTTCCAGTTCAAATTAGAGAACGAGGATATAAAGCGCGATTTTGAAGGTTACAAGCGCCTTCACTCTGTTGAACAGCTTTATAGAGCCTTTTCAAATGTATTAGATAATGCTTAATCGAGCTAATAGAATTAGGGCTAAATCCCTAGTTACCTTAAGTTATTTTTTAGAATTATGCAAACTATTTATATAAATCAGATTAACTGAGTTTTAGTAAAATAATTAAATTTTACTAGTTAATATTAATACATAATACCCACCAGTTTAAAAGGAGTAATATAAAATGACTTATGATCAGGAAAAGCTGCCGTTAGTCAGCGTCATTATCAATAACTATAATTACGGACACTTCTTATGCGAAGCGATTGATAGTGTATTAAACCAAACTTACCCTAATATTGAGATTGTTGTTGTAGATGACGGTTCTACTGATAACTCACGAGAGATTATTTCTAGCTACCAAGAGAAGATTATTTCAGTTTTAAAAGAAAATGGTGGACAAGCTTCTGCCTTTAATGCCGGATTTGCAGCAAGCAGAGGAGATATTATCTTTATGCTTGACTCCGATGATATTTTTGTGCCTGAAAAAGTTGCAGAGGTTGTGAATATATTTGAGCAATACCAAGATATTGGTTGGTGCTTTAATCGCCTTAGATTTGTAGATGCTAAAACAAATACATTTATTAAGCTCAGTTCTGAGAGTGGTTCGCGGTTATGCGATCTTAGAACGGATATAAAAAACGGCAAAATGAGCTTTCATGCTCCTGCAACTTCTGGACTTTGCTTTAAGCGTTCGTTGTTGCAGATGATACTTCCGATGCCAGAGATAATTATTATCACAAGTGATAACTATTTGAAAGTTGCAGCTGTAGCGCTTAGTAAAGGATATTTTTTAGATAAACAATTATCCTTTCTAAGATTGCATAATAATAACAATTATACTGCCAGGGGTAACAATCAATCCGGGAAGGCTAAAGTTGCTATCTTAACTGCTTATTGTGTACGTAAGAATTGGCCATTTTTAGCTAAATCCGCCCATAAATTATTTTCTCGTGGTCTTGGTATTGCTTGGAAAGTTGGAGGACTTGAAGCTGAGGCTACGCAAATAATCAAAAGTTATATATCTACTGTTTCACCATTAGAGAGACTAGAGATTAATTTAAGAGCTTTTTATACTTGCTTTAAGGTATAAATATGTTTTTGAAAGCAACTACACAAGGTTTTAAAACACTAACAATTTTTTTTAGCCATAAAAGCTTTTTTATTTAGGATAAATAACCAAGTTTTGATTAAGAGACAATAGTAATGTTAAGCGGTAAAGCTTTTTTACCAATGACAACCTTACTTAAAGCGCTAACGCTTATATAGGGAGAATTAGGATAGTTGATTAGTCTTTTAGAACTAAAATTTAAAACTATAAAGCAGTTGTGAAAAAATAACGACCGCGTATTGGATTATCTTGAATCCTTGTTTAAATTAGAATTACTAACATTGGTACGAGACTTAGCTAAGAAAGCACTGATTTTAAAAGCATGATTATGCTGTAACCGTATAGGAGGATGCGTTTTGAAAATTAGCTTAACCAAGGTTAAAGATACGATAGAGTACATATTTGCTTTTTTAGTACTTCAGCTTTTTTCCGGGGCTATAATTCAGGTTTTGAGTAAAGCATCCGGAGTTGCTGCCGATCAAGTCGGCGGCGATCCTAAAATGCAGATTTTATGGTCTGGAATATATCTAATTACCCTTTTATTGATTCTTAGGCAATGGAAACAATTTATTCGTGTTGCTTCAAGAAACAAACTTCTGGTGTTGCTGATTGGAATTGCTTTAGTTTCGTTTTTGTGGTCTGCTGCTCCCCAAGTTACTCTACGTCGTAGTATAGCTTTGGTAGGTACAACCTTATTTGGAGTGTACCTAGTTGTACGCTATAGTCCAAGCGAACTACTGCGGTTAATAGCTTGGACATTCGGCATAGGAGCAGTACTTAGCGTAATATTTGCTTTGGCATTGCCAGAGTATGGAATTCAACCTTATGGCGGCGGTATGACCTGGCGGGGTATTTATCGACATAAAAATCTTCTAGGCCGTCTTATGGCTCTCAATGCAATCGCTCTTTTGCTAATGGCTCCTAGCAACCCTAGATACCGTTGGGTTATATGGCCTAGTATTTGTCTTTCAGTAGGTCTTCTTTTACTCTCGCAAACAAAGACAGGCTTAGTAATTTTTTTAACCCTTATAATACTTTTACCCATCTACAAAGCATTGCGGTGGAACTACACTTTAATGCTGCCATTCTTAATTATTGTGCTAAACGTTGCTGCAATTGTAATTATGTGGCTTGTGACTAATCTAGAACCACTGCTGGTTTCTATCGGCAAAGACATTACACTTAGTAGTCGCACGCCCCTATGGGAAGCTGTAATCCATAAGATTCAAGAACGTCCTTGGCTGGGATACGGGTATGGTGCTTTCTGGTTAGGTTGGCAAGGCGAGTCTGCGTATGTATGGCAAGTTGAATGGGATGCTCCCAATGCCCATAATGGTATTTTAGATGTATGCGTCGATTTGGGATTAGTAGGATTAACAATCTTCTTGCTTGGATTTTTGATGACTTTTATCCGAGGTGTAAGGTGGGTACGCTTGACGAAAACCCCAGAACCTATTTTTCTGCTGGCATATTTAACATCTATGATGATGGATAGTCAGGCCTCAAGTAACTTCCTAACTCAGAACGATATATTCTGGGTGCTCTATGTAGCACTAGCATTTTCGATCCCGCGCTCCTACGTCACCGAGAGCAGAATTGGTCATAAACCTAGCCTTAAGCAAAATGAATTATTAAAAGAGGTTTAACAAATCTGCTATGTTCATTTATGGGAATCACATTACTTATCTGCTTTGCACATAGAGTTTCTTGTAAAACTCAAAATAATGAACCTCTCAGTCCGATTGAACTTCCTTTCTCAGATGCGCTGAGGGGTTACAGGTATTTTTGCAAGAAGTCTACTAATAACTACTGGTAGTTTTGTCAGTTAATCAAGCTAGAATTCAAGCTAGCAATAGTAGCTATCTAATTTTTGCTTTTTCGTTGCCAAATTTAGACTTTCATGCTAGGTTCAGCCATGTAACTGAGGTATTTAACTAGCTAACTCAAAACCTAGTTAACTTCGCTACATAGTTATTAATACTTTGAAGGTTAAATCAAAAAGGCAGCAACTATGAAAATTAACTTAGAAGTTAAAACATTTTTAAAGAAAGTAATTAAAATTGAAATACTAAACATAGGCTTAAGGAAGTTATTAAAATTAAATTATATTTATTCGGTAATACCTAAAACAGTTATAGAGAGAATACCTGTTGCCGGAATAATTTGTATACAACTACTTAACTCGAAAAAAGTTTACTTCAAAGTAGACGGAAATGACACAATAGTGAGTCGCTTATATTGGAAAGGAGTAGATGGATTTGAAAAAGAAACGATTTCGCTGTTTATGAAATTATTAAAATTTACAGACACGGTATTGGATATTGGTGCTAATACAGGAGCTTATGCTTTAATTGCAGCAACTGATAATTTTCAGAGAAAGGTGTATGCATTCGAACCAGTACCCAAAGTTTTTAAATATTTGAAGAGGAACGTTGAGCTAAACAAGGCAGATAATTTACAAATTAATTCTAGTGCTATTACTAATTATGATGGGGATATTACATTGTATATTACTTCAGCTGCTATCCCTAAAACTTCTTCAACAGCAAAGGAATTTAAAAGAGCAGGAGCTAATGAAGCAACTTCTGTTCGAGCCTTAACTGTAGATTCTTTCGTCACTATGAATAATATATCTAAGGTTGACCTTATCAAAATAGATACAGAAACAACTGAGCATCTTGTATTGCAGGGTGCGAATAATGTTCTACAGAGAGATGAACCTATAATAATTTGTGAGGTTTTGAAAGGAAAAACAGAAAACCTTTTACACTCTGTTTTAGATAATACAAATTACAAATATTTTTGGATATCAAGTGAAGGTTTAGTGGAAAAGAAACAAATTGAAGGTGATTTAAATTATAAAAATATGAATTATCTTTTCATTACGCAAAAAAGACTAGATGAGCTCATGAAGCAATTAGACGCTAATGGAGAGCATCTCAATTTTATAAAAATATCAAGCTAGCATTAGATAATTGATTTCTTTGTAGCTTAAATATATAAAGTTAAAATATTGCCATTATGATGGCAGTTGTCTACAAAAAATATTTTGAACAATATTATACTTGACAGTTATGTTGCTATTTAACCTGACTTATATTGCCATAAAAATGCAGGCAAGGAGATAGGTAATCGTATGACAATGCCTAATTTTCTCATAATAGGTGCAGCCAAAGCTGGAACAACCGCACTATATAGCTATCTAAAACAGCATCCTCAAATCTACATGAGTCCCGAAAAGGAACCCCACTTTTTTGCGTTCGAGGGTGAAAAGCTAAATTTTGGTGGGACAGCAGGCGATCGCGAATGGTTGAACCGCACGGCAATTACTGGCATTAAAACTTATCAGCAGCAGTTCCAAAAAGTTTCTCAACAAATCGCAATTGGTGAGGCATCCGCCCTATATCTCTACATTCCGAAAGCTGCTGAACGTATACGATACTACATACCCAATGCAAAACTGATTACTATCCTTCGTAATCCAGCTCAAAGGGCATACTCAGCCTTTTTATTCCAGATGCGGGACAGTCTTGAACCGATTACTGATTTTACCCAAGCGCTTCAAGAGGAAAAAACACGCATCCAAAATAACTGGGTTCCCATTTACTACTATCAGCAAATGGGGTTTTACTATACTCAACTGAAGCGTTACTTCGATATCTTTAACCGAGAGCAAATTAAAGTTTATCTGTACGAAGACTTTAGCACTAATCCCATGAGCATAGTGCAAGATACCTTTCAATTCCTAGGTGTCGATGATACCTTTGCTCCAAATGTGTTAGAGCGGCATAATGTATCTGGTATTCCCAAAAATAAGGTTCTAAGCAACTTCATTGTAAACCCGCATCCGATTAAAGATATCTTTAAGCCGTTCTTTCCTAACAGCCTGCGACGAGCCTTAATCGTTGGGCTGAAAAACAGAAGGAGTTTGGACAAGCCGCCGCCGATGTCAGCAGAGGTTCGCAAACAACTAATAGACGTTTACCGAGACGATATCTTGAGGCTGCAAGATCTTCTTCAGCGGGATCTATCAATATGGCTGAAATAAGGAGATAAATAACTTATGACAATGCCCAACTTTTTGATTATCGGTGCAGCAAAAGCTGGCACAACTGCGCTTTATGAATATTTAAAGCAACATCCGCAAGTCTACATGAGCCATGAAAAGGAACCAAAGTTCTTTGCCCTTGAAGGTGAGAAGTTAGATTTTCGCGGACCGCACGATCAAGAAAACATAAACCGAACTGCAATTACTGACATTGAAGCCTACCGCAAGTTATTTCAAGGAGTTTCTAACGAAATAGCAATTGGTGAAGCATCTCCTTTGTATCTCTACAGCCCAAAAGCTCCTGGTCGGATAAAAAATTATATACCTGATGCAAAGATGATCGCTATCCTTCGCAATCCGGTTGATAGGGCATATTCAGGCTATATGATGCATCTTGGTTTAGGTTGGGAGACAACCAACGATTTTACCCAGGCTCTTCTTGAAGAAGAAATGCGGATTCGCAACAACTGGGGATGGGGACACTATGTAAATGTAGGGTTTTACTATATGCAGCTAAAACGCTATTTCGATACCTTTAACCCCGACCAAATCAAAGTTTATCTCTACGAAGACTTAAATGCAAATCCTATTGTCATGCTACAAGATATCTTTCAATTTCTTAATGTAGATCAGTCATTTATACCAGATATAGCTATTAAACACAATATATCTGGTATACCTAAAAATAACTTTTTGGGTGCATTAATAAATAGTGTAAAACCTTTAAATCCTATCCTTAAGCAAGTGTTTCCCTCTAGACTACGCCAAAATCTCAAAAAACAAGTTCTTGTCAAACCACAGTTATCAATGGATGTACGTAAGCAATTAATTGAAGTGTATCGAGAAGATATTTTGAATCTTCAAGATCTTATCCATCGGGATCTTTCAGGATGGATGAAGTAATTGCTAATAGCAAAGTATCTAAGTCAGTAGAATTATACCTGTTAGCTAAATGAATTATTGAAAGTAAGAGAAACTGTTAATAATTTTGTTAGAAAGATGAGATTTAAATGCTTTAAAAGCATTTTCTGTGTAGCAGCATTTAAGTATAGTTTTATACTTTAAAATCAGTAAGCAAAATTAGATTAAAATAACGAGACCATGAGTGCAACTGTAGTAAGCGAAAGAGATGGAGCAAAAATGTCTAGCAAACCCGTTGTAGCCATTTACCGAGATTGGTTACTTCCACCATCCGAGACTTTTGTGTTAGGGCAAGCAGAAGCATTACAGCGCTTTACCCCACACTATGTGGGTTCATGCCTGAAAGAAGGCTTGATTACTCCTCCAGAACGAACACTGGTAGTCAATCAAGGCGGCTTGATGGGGAGGGCAACCGAAATTTTCTATAAGCTGACCGGACTTGCCCCTACTTTTTTGCACCATTTAGAGAATATAAATCCTGTTCTGATCCACGCCCACTTTGGCACAGGTGGCTCACAAGCGTTGCCACTAAGTCGTCGGTTAAAAATTCCCTTGATAGTTACCTATCACGGTTTTGACGAATTGATTACCGATGCATTTGCACAGCACTTCAGCCACAGGGTCTATCTTCGTCGCAGAGATGTGCTGAAGCAGGAGGTGAGACTATTTATTGCCGTATCTAATTACTGTAAGCAAAGCCTCCTGAATCAGGGTTTTCCAGCAGATAAGATCGTCGTCCACTACATCGGCATAGATACAGATGTTTTTCAGCCCGATCCGACTGTGGAGCGAGAGCCAGTAGTACTTTTTGTAGCACGGTTAGTGGAGAAAAAGGGGTGCGAATACCTGATCCAAGCCATGAGTAAGGTACAGGAACTAAGACCGGATGTAGAGCTAGTGATTATTGGGGACGGGGAACTCCGTCCTTCACTTGAGCAGTTGGCTAAGAAGAAGCTCCGGCGTTATCAATTCCTTGGGTTGCAACCACCAGAAATTGTTAAGGCTTGGATGAATAGAGCCAAAATCTTTAGTGTTCCAAGTATTACTGCTAAGTCGGGTGAAGCCGAAGGGTTTGGGATGGTATTTGCTGAGGCACAAGCAATGGAGCTACCCGTGGTTAGTTTTGCTAGTGGTGCACTCCCTGAATCAGTGGCTCATGGTGAGGTAGGGCTTTTAGCACCTGAAGGCGATTGGGAAGAACTAGCGAAGCATATTATATTGCTACTTAATGACGATAATCTGTGCGATCGCTTTAGCAAGGCTGGTCCGCAGCGAGTGAACAATTTATTTAATTTGCAGAAACAAACTAGGATACTGGAAGATATTTACAAACAGGTTCTTGGGAACCTTTAACCTTAAAGAAAATATAATTCCCCTGATAAATTTAGTGAAGTTAAAAATAATAATAACTAGGCGCAAGCAACTATTTAGCTATTTTAGTTATTAAAGATTTAAAATTGAACCTGTTAAGTGATATTAAAGCTTTAATTGCTTTTAAGGAATAAATCCATAAGTATTTATTCAGTAAATCAGTAAGTTTGTAAAAATAGCACAGAGCATTTCAGTGATTACAGATTGCCCTCAAACGGTATATTGCTAGAGCTGAGATGCTCTTAATCAGTCAATTAATATTTATAGAGAATGAGTAATCCCCATGAAGAAACAACTTGGATTTATTTCGGCAGCACCGCGAATTTCTACTCGCCCTGAAACTCAGGTTCCTGGACCTCGAACTAGAGTATTGGGATTAATTAAGGGCTTTGAGGCGCTTGATTGGGAAGTTAAACGCTTTATTATTGGAGATCGAGTACCGCAAAAGTTGATCGAAAGTGTTCCTGAAAAAGCTACAAATGGTAAGTTTTTCCCGACGCTAGCCGCAGACTTAGCACGCCTAGTTTTGAGTACTTTGAATACACAAAAGAGTTGGCAGGAATTGGGCAATCAGGTGGACTGGGCTTTTGAGTTCGCTGCTACTATGCAATCCTTGGGCTGGAAGTTCAAACAGCACGGGATACCCTGGATAATTCACACAGAAGGTATACACTTTCAGGAGGCTAAAGCTGAGAGAAAAAGCCTTGTACTAGACGGAGTTGCTCGGTATCGGGAGATACGGTCTTACCAACAATGTGATGCTTTAGTTTGTGTCAGCGAAACCCTTAAAGAACTCCTAGTTCATGAGTCGGGTGTACCGCCTGAGAAAATCGTAGTAATACCTAATGGAGTAGACACTGATATTTTTGATCCGAAACAGTATACACCCAAGCGGCTGTTTCCAGGTTTTACTGTAGGGTTTGTGGGTGGGTTGTATATGTGGCAAGCGGTAGATCTCTTACTAGAAGCCGTACATGACCTGCGGGCAGAAGGCATGGATTTATCAGTAGTCGTGGTGGGCGACGGTGTCATGTACGAAACGTGGCAAACTCAAGCTGAGAGTCTTGGTATTGCTGATAACGTAAAGTTTGTAGGTCAGGTACTTTGGGCAGAAGTGCCAGAGTACATCGCTGGATTTGATGTGTGTTACACAGGACAAGTTGAGATCCAGCAGGTAGGCAGGATGTATCACTCTCCTCTAAAACTTTACGAATATATGGCAATGGCTAAACCAATTGTCGCTTCAGCCTTTGAGGATGTCCTGCGGATGCTTCAGGACGGGGAAACAGGATTTTTGTTTGAGCCAGGCAACAAAGAAGATGTGAAGCGCGCGCTTACCCGTGCCTACCAGTCGCAGGATCAGTTATCCGTCATGGGGCAGAAGGCGCGTGAGGTAGTGCTAGCGCAACATAGTTGGGTAGCACGGGTAAAAACTATGATTGAAGGTCTTGAGCAAATACTTAATAATAAGTAATAAACGGTAGCAGTAAGTACCAAGTAAAACGTTAGAAATCCGCTTCTAAGTCGGTTGTACAATGTGCTTAAATTTATAAATTTCTCTCGGAACCACGTCGTCTAAGAGCCAATTATCTAAGCACTTGGTTTGCTGTCGTCAATTTACACAGGTTGTCCAGTGCCTGGGTTAAGTTGCTGATGTGGGGGACTTGACTACCTCTACCATGCGCTTCTTCCGTTTCTGGTTAGGCACCGCGCATAGTCGTTTGAACTCTAAGGGCTGAAGAGCTTTTACTTGGTTGTAGTCCATAATTTTTTAGCCTTCAACCTACTTTTGCCATCTCTCCTACCCTTTTGCCAAAGGTCTATTTATCATTCGCAAGGCAGTGCGGGCTTATTTCGTATCTCTATACCCTTACCCCAACTGTGTAACTCCTGTATATTTAATTAGCCTTCAGTATTACTAATTTGCTCTATTTCCGACTTAAACCATTTTTCTTGTTGTACTAGGGTATGAACTTGCCAATTGATATCTGGCTGGGGATAATCTAAGCGATAGTGTCCACCGCGACTTTCAGTGCGAAAAGCTGCACTTTGAAGAATTAAGTAGCCAATATCGAGCAAGTTGCGCGTCTCTGCCCATAAACGTAATAGGTCACTGTTTGGTAAGTTGAAATGAGCTGTTTGAGCAGGCGGCAAATTAATTAGGTGCTGAGTTAAAGGCAAGGCGGTAAATTCTTGTTGCCAGACTTTCACCTGTGCGAGCGCAATTTCTAATCCATTTTGTTCTCGGCAAATCCCAGCATATTGCCACATCAGACGTGGTAACTCTTGGCGCAGGTTTTCGATCAAGGCTTGTTGAAAAGACCAGTCAGCGAAAGAAATCACTGATTCCGATGACTGCTGACCTTGGATATCAACATCAGATGAATCGGGATCAAGGTCAATATCAGCCATTTGTGCGCCAAATACAACACATTCCAGCAGAGAATTACTCGCCAGTCGATTTGCGCCATGCACTCCGGTACTAGCTGTTTCCCCTAACGCATATAAACCAGGAATAGATGTATGGTTCATCAAATCCGTGACAATTCCACCCATCCAATAATGAGCAGCTGGAGCAACGGGAATTGGTTCAGAAAAGACATCAATACCCCAATGCTGACATACTTGGATAATATTCGGAAATCTGTGGCGAATTTTATCATCTGGAATCGGGCGTAAATCTAACCAAACATGGGCAGAGGCTAAATCATTCGTAGTGCGTTGTAAATGGCTGAAAATAGCGCGGCTGACAACATCTCTAGGCGCGAGTTCACCTGCTGGATGGTAGTCGAAGGCGAAGCGCCGCCCTTGATCATCAACTAAATGCGCTCCTTCGCCACGTACCGCTTCACTGATCAAAAAGCGGTCAGCACCTGGTTTAGTTAAGGCGGTAGGATGAAACTGCACAAATTCCAAATCCCGCAACATTGCGCCAGCACGCCAGGCGATCGCACAGCCATCTCCTGTACTCAATGTTGGGTTAGTAGTTTGAGCGAAAACTTGACCACCACCACCAGTAGCCAAAACTACCGCATTGGCTCGTATCCAGATAACTTGACCTTGATAAACTAAGCTAATTCCTTGACAGCGCCCAGTTTGCGGATGTAGCCACAAACTTAATGCCAATGCTTGCTGGATAACTTGAATATTTTTGCGTTGCAGGACTTGAGCCTTCAAAGTAGTGATTACTTCTCTACCTGTAGTATCTGCCGCATGAAGAACACGGCGGCGAGAATGGGCAGCCTCTAAGGTTAAAGCCAAATCATTACCACGACGATCAAAGGCTACACCCATCTTTACCAAAGATTGAATGCAGCTAGGCGCAAGTTTGGCTAGAAACATTACAGCTTCAAAGTCGCACAAACCCGCTCCGGCTCGCATTGTGTCTTCAATATGCAACACCGGAGAATCTTCAGGGGCTAGAGCAGCTGCAATTCCTCCCTGCGCCCAATCGCTAGCAGATAGTGAGATCGTATCTTTGGTAATTAACCCGACTCGGAGGTTGTCTGGCAAACACAAAGCCGCGTAGAGTCCCGCCGCACCAGCGCCGACGACTAAGATATCAAACTTGCAGAGGTTATCTAGCTGAACCAAGGTAAATAGTTTTGAGTAATGAAATTAAGAACTCACCCATATAAATTAATATCCCACTCCTTAACGAAAGAATGGGATAAAAAATCAAATTATTTTAGCAGCCACTTATCTGTAGATGCCATTGTTATAGCGGTCGTCGCCCTCGGTGAATGCTGATTCTACATCAGTCACAGTGAATTTATCCAGGTTGGCTTGCAGAAGTTCTTTTTGGCGATCGCTCAGTCCCTCAATATTCAACACATCCTCTACATTTTCGTAGGGAGCGTTCTTAATAACTTTCCGAGCTAGGTTGGGGTACATCCCTGGATACTTCTGAAACGCTCGCACGTTGGTATTATTCAAATCAATTTTTCTACCAAATTCAGTATCCAGTTTCGCATCTGCTCGGTTCCGGCGTACGGTTGTCTCTGCCTCAACTGCCGCCAATACTGGGACTGGGCGGATTACACTGCTCAAATTAGCAGCGATCGCCTGTTGGGGTACGTTCAACCATCCCATGCACCCCACTATTAAAGTCAAGATTGTTAATAAACGCATTAATTTTTTCACAGTCTTTCTACCTCTTTCTATCAAACTCAAATCAGCACATAGCACCTCAGAAACTACTATATAGCGTATTGATCCCTAATAAGAAAGGCTGATGCTATCCCTTAGACTGACGTTGCTATCTACTTACACACTATCTCAAAATAGATGTACCAACATTGAGGTACTACAGTAGGAATTAAGTTTGCTACTGATGGATTAGCAAATTGTTTAAGCACTATTGCTCATAATGCTGTAACAGATACTAGACTGGAATTTATATTTTTGCCTAGCTGACATCTTGCACTTGCTAGATCATCCGTCTAAGTATTGAAACCCCAGGCAAGATAATAATTGAGCTACTAAAAGCCAAAATTACCTTGGAGTAACAATTTTCGTTGCGGTTGGTACATGAGCGCGCACCCACAGCCTGAATTCCCAAACTCTAATACTTGAAGGAACTCTGATTGATACTTCTTTAAAACCACTTTTTGCCCTCTTTTCCTCCACCTGAATCTTGAAAAGCTTACTTACCTTAGTAGGATATCCCAGATGATTTAGTCTCTCAATCTCGGAAGACTCTAGCTCAGGAATTCCTAACTTATGAGCATTCTTAACAAGAACATAATAAGACAAAATATCATTTACAGCTTTAGTATAAGTAACACCACCAGTCTCAGTAGAGACTATATCGTTAGGCTGCGAAACCTTTAACTTTTGTAAAAACGATACATCTAAAATTTTTACTTTTGAAACTTTTTTTGTATCTAAGTCTGTTAGCTGTAATTCAACATCATTTTGTTGTTGACTAATCGCAAAGGACATAAGCTCAAAATTTAGTTTGTGATACTCGCGATCTATCCAGTTATGGCGATGAAAACTAGGAGCAACTGCTATGAGTCGAATCGGAAGTTGATAATTAACTTGCTGTTGGAAAGGTTTTTGCTCTTGTAAGCTATGGTAATAACGAGTGAGTTGTTGAACAACGTATCGATCTTCAGTATTTTTAAGTTCTATTACTACTAATCTTCTGTTTCCATCTAGCGCTAAAATGTCGCAAATATCACCGTATACTGAATATTGTCGTTTTAAAGCAGAGAGTCCAAATAGGCTATTTACCTTACCCCAGACAAAATCTTCTAGATTATTTTCACTTGCAAACTGCCATTTTCCATTTACTTTTTTCAGCATATACACTAAAAAACCGATAACTTGCTCAAATCAAATACCAATGTATTTAATTATACCAAAATATTTATAAAACTATTTGACTACTTAGAATTAAATAGCTGCTTAATTGTTTTTTACCCAGCTACCTATACCAATTAACACGCTTTCAATATTTAGTTTGACCTAGCTTCAATAACATCTTTACAGGATGCAAAATAAGTATAAAAAATACTTGATTTTTAGGAGCAGGAGTTATGAGCCTAAAATCCTATTTTATATTTTGTATCAAGCTAAATCTTTACTACTAGCGGTGTTTTAGTTAAAGCTTCTCAAAAGGCGATCGCCGAGAAGATTAGAAAGCCTACAAACTTTTTTGTTGAGTGCAAAACTCAGCTAAGATATTTAAAAAATAGCAGCCTAACGAATTTTTTAACAGGAGAATGTGATAACTTTCAGTCTAATCAAACCTGGACTCTTGGATTTTTAAGGAGAAGGTTCAACGCACGATGAACATAAATTTCCCAAGGTTCAGTTCTAGGTTGAAATACTAGCGCATAAAAAAAGCGCCTTCCATCATCAGGCGCATCCAAAGCAAGTACCTTCACAAGCCTTTTTAAGCTGACGCAGCAGCTATCCAAAACAAGCTATCTACCAAAATTGTACTTAACACTGCGCCACTGAACGCCCACCAATGTAGCTGCTGATTGCGTAGGGGTAAAATTCCGAATGTAAGTAGAGCAGTAGCGAGAATTAGCGCCCAACCTTGTCCCCAGGGTGTTTGCACTTGGGCTAACGCACTTTGTAAAATCGGTGATGCTAATTCTGGCTCGACTTGCATCAACTGTCGCCAATGAGGAATTAAATCAACAATGTAGAAATACACATCTGTCAGCACCGTACCGAGTAGCGAACCTAGATAAAAAAAGTTGCCCACCTTGCCCCAATTGCGCTTGATACACACTAAAGCAAATGGTAGAGCGATCGCTTCTATCGGCAAATGTAACAACGGTTCCCAGCGTAGCCAACCCCAGTAAATTGAGCCTGCTAACCAACTAAGGCTAAACCCTAGTAATAAGTCTCCCCATATATAGGTAGATGTTCGAGACATTAAGGCAAAACTTAGCCACACCCATAATCCTGTTAGCCCTAAGCTTACCCAAGGTAGCGATCGCACTAACGGGGCTTCAATAAATACTGGTACTGATACTAAAAAAATAGCTGCCGCGAAGACTAACCAGGTTTGCCTAGAACCGACTCTCCACGAGAAAGGAATATTAGGGCTTTTACTAACCTGCGCTGAATGAATAGAGGGTGCAGAAGCGGAATAGGAAGACACTGTATTATTTACCAACGAATTGTTAATTTTTATTACTTAACTTAATCTTATTCAATATATCACAACAAATATACCCCCTGGGGGCATATTTATACTACTTCAATTTTGGTTAACTTGGTGTTTGTTCACACAGGTGGCAAAAAACTTGCCTAGGCAATTAACTAAGATGAATATTTACGGCTATGCTGTAGCCAGAAGACGGGAAGACAAGCGACAAAAGTTAAAAGATTTGGAGCAACATTGCCGCTCAACGCCGAACAGATATTAGCAAGAACGCGATCACAAGTGGATGTTTAATCGGTAGTGACTACAGATAAAAGGGATAAGATGGCTTTATCACAACGTCAATTGTTCACGCTTTTAAGTACAAGCGTTGCCGTCTCAGTTGTTGCCTTCCCCACAAAAGTTTTCAGTGTTCAGCCCAACCTAGAATTAAACGCTGCACCGCAGCTGAATTTGTTTCAAGCCGTTGTTCTCGGTATGGTGCAAGGATTAACAGAGTTTTTACCGATCAGCAGCACGGCTCATTTGAAAGTAGTACCAGTGATGTTAGGGTGGGGCGATCCCGGGGTTGCGTTTACGGCTGTAATTCAGCTAGGAAGTATTGCCGCAGTGCTGTGGTACTTCTGGAGTGACTTGAGGCAAATTACAACTGGAGCGATTAGGGCGATCGCCCGCTCCGACTATAAGTCCCAAGACTTCCAGCTGGCGTTGGGAATTGCTCTTGGAACAATACCAATCCTTGTTTTCGGACTACTGATCAAAGTTTTAATTCCAGACTTTGACAACTCACCAGTGCGAAGTTTGGGAGCGATCGCCATAGCTTCGATTTTGATGTCTTTACTACTAGGACTAGCTGAAAAAGTAGGAAAACCCAAACGCAACTTTGACGATCTGGGTGTTCAAGATGGTATTTGGATGGGATTAGCTCAGGCTTTGTCATTAATCCCTGGTGTTTCTCGCTCCGGTTCAACACTAACAGCAGGGTTATTTACGGGTTTAGAACGAGCAACGGCTGCCCGATTTTCTTTTCTATTAGGCATTCCCGCAATTACTTTAGCGGGATTGGTAGAGCTCAGGGGGGCTTTAAATGCCGGAATTGGCAATGGAGAACTGCTGACAATATTAGTCGGAGTGATTTCAGCCGCTATTTTTTCTTATATAGCGATCGCCTGGCTGCTACGATATTTGCAAACCAAAAATACCTGGATATTTGTTTGGTATAGGCTAGTATTTGGGATAGCGATATTGGGTGCAATTTCCTCTAACTTGTTGAAAAATAGTTAATAACCGCCAGCTATCAGCCGTTAGCCGTCAGTTTAACTAACTCTAAGGTTGTTACCATATCAATAAACCCAAATTTTGATATAAAGGGGTAATTTAAAAAGCTAATTGCTGACCTTTGAATCGCTAATCTATGAGTGACACTGCAATTCGTCCAGCGCTAATTACTAAAGTTTTACCCGACTCAATCGCTGCGGAAATTGGATTTGAAGCAGGCGACGCGATCGTGACGATCAACGGCAATCGCCCCCGCGACTTAATTGATTATCAATTTTTGTGCGCTGATGAAGTGTTGGCACTCGAAGTCTTAGACACGACTGGAAACACGCATCAAATTGAAATTGAGAAAGACTACGACGAAGACTTAGGGCTAGAATTTGACACCGCCCTTTTTGATAACTTAATTCAGTGTAATAATCGCTGTCCTTTTTGCTTTATTGACCAACAACCACCTGGTAAGCGGCAAAGCTTGTATCTGAAGGACGATGACTACCGCTTAAGCTTTTTATACGGCTCTTACCTCACTCTAACCAATCTCACCCCGCCGGAATGGCAGCGAATTGAACGATTGCGGCTCTCTCCCTTATACGTTTCTGTCCATGCTACAGAGCCAGAAGTCCGAATTAGGCTGCTGAAAAATCCTCGTGCTGGTCAAATCTTACAACAACTCAAATGGTTTCAAGAGCGGCGACTTCAAATTCATGCTCAGGTGGTTGTTTGTCCAGGGATTAACGACGGTGTTCATCTAGAACGTACTTTACTAGATTTAACCCAATTTCACACTGGAGAATTACCAACCGTTGCTTCAGTGGCTGTTGTTCCAGTAGGATTAACTCGGTTTCGCCCAACGGCAGATGAGCTAATCCCAGTGAGTCGAGAAAAAGCAGCTGAAGTAATCAGCCAAGTTGAGGCTCTGCAATCCAAGTTTCAACAACAATTCAGGTCAACTTTTGCTTGGCTAGCTGATGAGTGGTTTTTGATTGCAGGTCAAGAATTACCACTCGAATCCCATTATGAAGATTATCCCCAAATTGACAACGGTGTAGGTTCAATTCGCTCTTTCCTCAAACAATTTTCTTTAGCAGCTCAAAAGTTGCCCAAACAGATTTCGCCACCACGAGAATTTACTTGGGTAGTAGGCAATGCTGTAGAAAAAGCCTTCCAGCCTATTTTGCAAAAACTTAATTGTGTTGAAGGACTGAAAGTGAATATGGTAGCGCTTTGTAGCCACTATTGGGGACAAAGTATCACTGTGACTGGTTTGTTGACTGGTCGTGATTTACTTCAAGAACTCCAGGGTAAATACTTAGGCGATGCCCTGCTATTGCCTGCTATTATGCTGAAAAATGGGGATACTTGCTTTTTAGATGACATGACGCTTGCAGAACTAGCAGATAAACTTAATACACCTGTTCTACCAGTGCGAGGAGTTGAAGAGCTTATTGAGACTTGTATTAAATAATGGCTATTAAGTTTCGTTTTTCCGTACCAACTCCTTTGCAGGCAAAATCCAAATCGGAAAGAAGAAAAAATCCTTTCTTTTACCTTTTGTCTGTGGCTTCTTGTCTCTTACCTCTTGCCTCTTACTTCGTGTTAGTGCCAGCAGCCTTAGCAGAAGAAGCTGTGTTTGGCGTTGTCAAGAGCGACGAAAATGCTAATCAATGGCAGGGAATTACAACACGCTTGCAGGCTGCTGGTGTCGCTTATTGTGTCGTTGATTTGCCGAGTGTAAGAAGTACGGCGGATTTAGGCGATCGCACAGTTTTATTTTTACCAAATATTGAAACGATAACCCCAGGACAAGCGATCGCCCTAGAAGGATGGATGAGCCGAGGTGGGCGCGTAATTGCTAGTGGGCCTGTGGGTAACATGAGCCAGCCAGGAGTACGCCAACTGTTGAGATCGCTCTTGGGAGCTTACTGGGGATTTAACCTCACCACGCCGTCTAACCTACAACCATTACGAACTAAAACGCAAGAATGGGTACGTCAAAATGGACTGAGCGGTACTATACAGGGAGGAGTGATAATTCCCGCAAGTTTAACCAGTAAACCCGCCGCCGTTTGGCAGTCCAAAGATAGCCCTCCAGCAGTTGTAACAACTGACAGATCAACAGTTTTAGGCTGGAATTGGGGAGTAAATACTGCCGCACCCGCAGCGCTAGATAGTGCCTGGTTACGGGCAGCGCTGGGTCGTTATATTCAACTTTCCCCAACTGCAACAAGTCCTAGTTCAGCCAAGAATTGCCCTGGCACAGTAGTGGCAACCGCGAAGGCTCCCACACCTAAACCAACCACACCTCCTAGAAATGCTGCCATAAATCAAGCACCGCCCACGCGGCAAGTTGCTGTTGCGCCTAGACAGATAGCGCCTAGTGTTAGGCCGCAGGCAGATGAGCCATTAGAACGCCTCGCGCCTAGAGGATTGGAAGTTGCGCCCACTGTTAAACAGCCGATTAATAATGTAGAAGCGATCGCGTTGCGCCAAGAGCTAGATAATCTGATTGGGAGATTTGAGAGCGCCCAACTAGCTGCTAACTCTACAAATAGCAGTGGTACAAGACGCTCTCAAAGGCCATCGGCGACAAATGCTGTAGCCGAAGCCAGAGCAATCGCCAAAGCTTTACCGCAGTTAATTAAACGACAAGACTACGCTACAGCAAGACAGCAGTGGCAAAAAGCTCAACAACTTCTGTGGAACAACTACCCAAGCGACCACAAGCTTGCTCAACCAGAAATTCGGGCAATGTGGCTAGATCGCGGTAGCATTGTTCGTGCTGGCTCAGAACAGGGACTAGCTAAGATTTTTGATCGACTGGCGGCAGCAGGAATTAACACAGTATTTTTTGAAACAGTCAATGCTGGTTATCCGATATACCCTAGTCAAGTTGCGCCACAACAAAACCCATTAGTTCGCGGTTGGGACCCACTAGCAGCTGGAGTTAAGTTAGCTCATGAGCGCGGTATAGAATTACACGCTTGGGTTTGGGCTTTTGCTGTTGGGAATCAACGGCACAATACTTTAGTCAATCTACCAACAAATTATCCAGGGCCAGTAATTACCGCCCATCCCGACTGGGCAAGCTACGATAATCGTGGTAGCTTGTTTCCACCCGGTCAAGGTAAGCCTTTCTTAGATCCAGCTAATCCAGAGGCGCGTCGATACTTACTCCAGCTTTTTGATGAAATTGTCAGCCGCTATCAAGTAGATGGCTTGCAACTAGACTATATTCGTTATCCCTTCCAAGATCCGGGTGCTGGACGTACCTATGGCTATGGAATGGCAGCACGTCAACAGTTTCAGCAATTAACTGGGGCAGATCCAACACAGATTCGCCCAAGCGCTCGCGTTTTATGGCAAAAATGGACGCAATTTCGCACTGGGCAAATTGATTCCTTTGTAGCGATCGCGTCTGAACGGCTACGGCAAAAGCGCCCGAACTTGATTATGTCGGTTGCCGTTTTTCCGCTTTCAGAACACGAGCGCATCCATAAGTTGCAACAACACTGGGAAGTCTGGGCAAATCGTGGTGATGTGAATTTAATTGTTCCGATGACTTATGCAACTGATACTTATCGCTTCCAACTCCTCACCCAACCCTGGCTCACTTCAACTAAATTAGGATCGGCGTTGATTTTACCGGGGATTCGCCTATTAAATTTGCCTGTATCAGTAGCAGTTGATCAAATTCAGCTAGCAAGAGACTTGCCAGTTAGTGGCTATTCTTTGTTTGCTGTAGAAAACCTTAGCAATGAGCTACAAAGTCTCTTCCAGCGTACTCAAGGAAGCACTACAAGTAGACCTCAAGGCCCGATTCCTTACCGCCAGCCTTTCGAGACTGCTGCTGCCCGTTACACTACCTTACAACAGGAATGGAATTTTCTTTTAGGTAACAATCAACTTTGGCTGCGCGGTTCAGCACTGTCGTCTTGGCGCACTCAATCAAAAGCCCTAGAAACTGCCTTAAATCAGCTTTCCGCCGATCCCTCTCCCCGGCGGTTAGCAGTGGCAAGAGCATCGCTTACAACCTACCAGTCACAATTTTATGACTGGATGCGTTTACAAGCTTTAGAGAATCCCTATCAAGTCAAAGTCTGGTTAAATCGTCTTGCTAGTGTAGAAAAGTTATTAAGTTACGGCGAACGAGTTGTACTGAAAAAAGAATCACCTGCGATCGCCGAACAGCCGTAGAAACAAATTATCTGTGTTTTTTTACTAACACTAAAGTGCTACGATGTCGCTCTAACTTCCTTTAATGAAGATAATTCTCAGCAGAAAGGGTTTTGACTCTGGAAGTGGCGGATACCCTAGTCCAATTTTGCCGTCAGGTGAGCTATGTTCGCTGCCTATTCCTGAACCCATTTCTGATATCCGCTCTCAGCGCTATGAAGAAATAAGAATTGGCAATCATTCTCTAGGAAGTCTTGTCAATGACTTGACACAGGGCAAGATCACACCAGAGAAACCAGCACATCTTGATCCGGATCTAAACTTTGATAGTATTGCCAGAGCAGAAAACTGGAAACCAATTTTTGGACAGGCGGGAGCCGCAGAAACCCATCTGCAAAACCAGGGAGTGAAAGAAGGCGATATTTTTGTTTTCTTTGGATTGTTTAGGCAAGTCGAACAAGTTGCCGGAAAATACAGCTATGTAAGAGGTGCGCCTCCTCTACACATAATATTTGGTTGGCTTCAAATTGAGCAACGCATTCCTGTAGACAGTTTATCAGAAATACCCTCATGGGCATTGAATCATCCACATTGTAAGAGTGAGAAATATGGCAATAGAGATTCTATCTATATTTCATCTGAGCGGATAAAATTACTCAATATTGATAAGCCGGGTGCAGGAACATTTAAAAAATTTGACCTAGCTTTATGCTTAACGTCTCCTAGCGCCTCAAAAACAAGTATTTGGCAACTACCGAGTTGGTTTCACCCTAAAAGTGAGAATTCTAGCCTGAGTTATCATCAAAATTTGACTCGCTGGAAGTTAGAAGATGATTATGTTCTACTCAACACTGTCAGCCGGGGTCAAGAGTTCGTTCTTAATTGCGAAGAATATCCAGAATCTTTAGATTGGCTGTGCAATATTTTAGAATTATGCAATTGAAGTTGCTATCAACAAAAAAAATAGTATGGCGGTCAGGTATGCAATGCTTATATATAAAAATTTATCTTTAATAGCATTCTAGATACTTACCGCGATCGCTATTAGTAAAATATTTGAACTACGACTTATTAGCTGCCGCCTTCCTAGCTTTTTCGGCTTCCTCCACTTCTAATCGTGCCAGAGTCGTAGCAGCTTCCGCCAAATACATAGCAGTTATAGCGCGGATTGAGGGGTCTTTTTCTCGGTGCAGTTCTTGGGAAAAAACAAATACCCGTGTTCTGTAAGCTTGGATAGACTCTGAATCAACAGCGTATTTCATAACTTTAATCATCAATAATATCAGACATCAGCTAATGCCAAAGCTAAAAAAATAGAGGGAAGAACTAATTTTTCTTCCCCCTGTTTTCTATTATTTTCGTTACTCTCGCTTTCCTTGAGTCTTTGCCGTAACATCTGCGTTTGCTTCTTGAGTTGTCGCGCTCTTGCAGATCCGCCTCTTCCTTTATCGTTCCTGCCTTCTCGACGAGGAGACTCCCACCGCTTCAGCCGTTGGTTCATAATAATTACTTTTCACAAGCTAACTATCTTAGTGGGCAGGAGGAGAATCGAACTCCTATGACCGTAAGGTCGCTGCATTTTGAGTGCAGTGCGTCTACCAATTCCGCCACCCGCCCTTGGGTGCAGCTTTGCCATTATAACCCATTTTGTCACCTTGTAGCAATGATTGATAATCTTGACTACTAGACCAACGGTCAATTTCTCGCGCTCGTAATACTGGTACTGGATGAGTTAGTTGAGAAGTTTGGGCGGATTTGAGCAATTCACCAATCTCGGTTTTACTAATATCGTCGTAAGCACGAGCTTGGGCAACAAAAGCATCTAAGTTGAGTTGGGGTGCAAGAGTTGGTGAACCACCAGCTAGCTTCATCAACAGAGACATTACGGCTTTGGGATCTTGGGTTGCTAATAGTGCAGCGCGATCGCAAGTAAACTCAGCACAGCGTACCCATTCTAAAAGTTGTGCTTGCAGCGCTTGAGCAACAAAACCTCCTAAATTCGGCACTTGTCCTGCTGCTAACACCAGCAAATTTACCATTGTTAGGTAAACCCCATGATCGCATTTAAGATGGCCTAATTCATGAGCAATCACCGCCTGAATTTCCTCTGGTGTCAGCAACTCAATCAGCGAAGTGTGCAAAACAACAAAGGGTTGTTTACCCCGCATGGCAAACGTATAGGCATTAGGAACCGGATGCTGACGCACATACAGTTGCGGTGGCTCCAAATCCAAAGTATCACATGCTTCTAACAACAGCTGGTGGAACTGGGGTAATTGTTTTTCACCTACTAAAACACTTGCTGCAATGTTTTCTATGTAAAAAAACTGTTCTCCTAAAGGCCCTAACAGATTACGCACCATCACGTCGATGCCAGGTATCTGTTTGAGAGCTTTTGTCGCTTCTAAGTCTAGCGGATGACGAAAAAAATCTGCTTTTAAACCAGTTAAAGGTGTCTTTGATGAAAGCATAACGGATAAAGCTAGAAATAAGGAAAGAGGGCTATAACTAAATTATGCTTTTTTGAAGCGGGGAAGTTATCTTGCCATACACAGTCAGTATAACGAAATTCTCTACTGTTTCTTTAAGACGATTTTTGTTATTAATTGCAATAAAAAACCAAAATTGATTGTAAGACGAGTGATTGGATTTTGTTAAGAGAAGCTTAGTTATTAATTGAAAAAGCTTAACTAAAGCAATATCTTTATTTTTCTTACCGTAGTTTCTGTTAACAATAATGAGCCAGCGCTGCTAATTTTTCCCTAAAATTTCACATCAAAGTTAGAAATCACAGCTTAAGTAGCTGTGATTTCTGGTAAGAAAACAGTAAGTAAATTAATCTTTTTTAGACATTGGAAGCAGGACTACTAATTTTAGCTCTACTATCTACATCTGCTGATTCTGATACACGCTGTAGCGAGGCTCCTAGTTTCAGCAACTTCACCTCTAGTCGATCATAACCTCGATCCAAGTGGTGTAATCCTTGAATTGTAGTTTTTCCTTTTGCCGCTAATCCTGCTAGCACCAATGCAGCCGAGGCACGTAAGTCTGTCGCTACTACTGGTGCGCCTGATAATATTGATACGCCGCGCACGATCGCATTATTCCCCTTAACACGAATGTCTGCCCCCATGCGATTCAACTCTGCTACATGACGCAAGCGATTCTCAAACACTGTTTCGGTAATCAAACTGTTACCTTCACTTAGTGTTAGTAAAGCCATAAATTGGGCTTGCATATCTGTGGGAAAGCCAGGATAGGGTAAGGTTTCGATATCGGTTGCCTTCAAGCTATCCCCTGGAATAATGCGTAAACAATCAGGTGCATCGGCGATTACTTGCGCCCCGATATGCTTTAGTTTGGCAATGACGGCTGTGAGATGATCTGGCACAACTGGCGACATACTAATCTCTGAATGCGTAATCGCCCCAGCTACTAAAAAGGTTCCTGCTTCAATGCGATCTGGATTAATTGAGTAATCTGTAGAATGTAATTTAGGAACACCAGAAATCGCGATCGTATTGGTTCCCGCACCCCGAATTCTTGCACCCATCGAATTACAGAAATTCGCAAGATCGATCACCTCTGGTTCTTGCGCGGCGTTTTCTATTGTTGTTTCCCCGTCAGCCAATGCAGCCGCCATCATCAACGTTTCTGTTGCACCAACACTAGGGTAGTCTAGGTAAATTTTTGCCCCTTTTAACCTGCGGTTGCTGCCTGTGATATGAGCCTGAACTATGCCATGCTCAATTTGAACATCAGCGCCCATCGCTTGCAGACCCCGGACATGAAGATCAACTGGTCTGGCTCCAATTGTACAACCACCTGGAAGGGGAACTTTGGCAACTCCTTGCCGCGCTAGCAAAGGACCAATGACGAAAAAACTCGCTCTCAGTTGACTAACAAGTTCGTAGGGAGCCTTTGATTGTCCGATAACGCTGGCATTGATGTCTAAAATATCGTCATGCTGCTTTAGCTTTACGCCTAATGCCGTGAGAATTTGACCCATCCGTTTGACATCAACAAGCAAGGGAACGTTGCGGATGCGACAATCTTCGGGACAAAGTAAGGCTGCGGCTATAATTGCTAACGCTGAATTTTTCGCGCCGCTAATTTTCACATGACCATGCAAAGAGTTCCCGCCCCAAATTTGCAGGACTGACGGATCTGCATCAGGCGATGCGTGGGGTTCTGAGAAGCCGTGAGAGGTAGTAATAGCTCTATCCTCCAAGATTAATAAGTAATTTTACAGGTTGGAAGTTGGTTTTGATTCTACATTGACAGTTGCCACAGGTAAAATCAGTAAATTCTCGGTCTTAGCTTCAATGAATTTTCAAGAAATCTGTATTTATACGGTTGTTATTGCTCCAGAATTACCAACTATTCAATATTTTTGCTACTGTCTAGGAGGAGTCGCTGCCAATTTATAAGGTTAAACACTTGATATTGTCAAGCGTCCAAAGCTAGCGTTTAAGCTGGGGTAAGGAGCCATAGTTGACATTAGCAGATAATTAAGTAATAGTAGGAAACTGTGGCTAAAATAGGGACATACGCGGAACTGGCGGAATTGGCAGACGCGCTAGATTCAGGTTCTAGTGCCGCAAGGCTTCCGGGTTCAAGTCCCGGGTTCCGCATATAAGCTGATGCTGACCAGTTTACAGAATCCTCTGGTAAAGCAAATTCGCAAATTGCACTCTTCTAAAGAGCGAAGAGAACAAGGTGTGTTTTTGTTGGAAGGAACGCACTTGTTAGAAGAGGCTTGTGCGGTGGATTATCCTTTGGTAACTCTGTGTTGTACTCCAGAGTGGTTGTCGTTACATCAGGAACTTTGGCAGCAAGCGTGTCAAAGGGCGGAAAGAACAGAAATTGTTAGCGCAGAAATTGTCAAGGCGATCGCTACTACGGTGCAACCTGATGGTGTTGTGGCGACGGCAAAACGCAGTGTGAGTCAAAGTCAAGTGCCGTTATCTGGTTTGGCGATCGCGCTGGAAACTGTGCAAGATCCTGGTAACTTGGGTACGATGATTCGTACTGCGGCGGCGGCTGGTGCTTCTGGGTTGTGGTTGAGTGCTGATAGTGTAGATTTGGACAACCCGAAGGTATTACGGGCATCTGCTGGGCAATGGTTCCGGCTACCTATGGCGGTGAGTCAGGATTTAAGTGCGACTGTGCGCGAGTGTCAGCAGGCGGGAATGCAGGTGGTAGCAACTTTGCCAACTGCTCAGTTGACTTACTGGGAGGTAGACTGGCGGTGTCCAAGTTTGATTTTGTTGGGGAATGAGGGGGCTGGGTTATCGCCGGAGTTGACGGCGTTGACTGATGTGCAAGTGCGGATTCCGTTGAGTTTAGGGGTAGAGTCATTAAATGTGGCGATCGCGGCTGCTTTGATGTTGTATGAAGCGAAAAGGCAGAGGAGTTTTGAGATAGAGTTTGAACCGCCTTCACGAAGTGTAGCGTAGCGTTTAGCCGCCAAGAACGCCAAGGAATTTAATCAGCTATTTATCCAATAAAGTTCTTGACAGCAAAATCTCCTATCGTGGTAAAACTTTTAATGCTGTGTAGCAACAAAGACAATAATTTGTTTAGGTAGCAATATCTGTTTGCTCGTTTTGGAGAAAGGCTTGTAGTAGTACACTAGGAATTGCTTTTGGTCGCATTGTAGTAGCATCTACCCACACCCACAATGCCTCGGCTGTTACTAATAAATGGTCATTGTCAGGTTTACGGATTTCGTAGCGGCGAACCGCACGGGAACCCCGCATTTCTTCTAACCATGTGGTAACTTGCAGGCGATCACCTGCGACGGCTGGACGTAGGTAGTCAATCTCGATCCGCCGCATTACAAATATGCCACCTAGTTTCCGGTATAACTCTAAGGTTAAGCCAAGATGTTCTGAGTGTTCAACGGCTGCTTGTTCTAGGTAGTTTTGATAAATGGCATTATTAACATGACCTAGAGCATCCATTTCATAATGTCGCACCCGAATCTGAGTTGTAAATGGTTGCATTCCTTTAGAAATTGATGTTTTTCCATTTTCGCCTGTAATTTGGGTGTTTTGGTTATTCGTCTATGGTCATATCGTATGCACCGCAAAGCGATCGCAGTTTTTGTTTGATGCGATCGCGTACACTGTCTGGTGACACAACTACACAATTTTCTTCATACCGCAACACTTCTCGAATTAACCAGAAGGGATCTACGACTTGCCGTACTACCTGTCGCACGTCTCCAACGATTTCGTCTTCTAGATCATCATTTTTAGGTTCATAGGATTTTGTCATCCATTTTTTAAAGTGTAATTGTACTTTAATGGAATCTAGTTGACCCCGCCAATCCCCACTCATCGGTAGAACCGATCTAATCCGGTCAAAACTCAAACAGCGATTGTGCCAAAGTTCTGGCAAATCAGGAATGTCATTTTCCACATCTTGAGTTTCTTCACACCAAATTAGTAGGTAGAAACGTCTCTCGAAGAAGCGAACTTCGGCATGACGCACAGTGTATTCTAGTTCCTGACCTTGGGAATTTTGGTAGAGAAGATAGAAAGGCTGTTGTTTTTGAATTAGGTCTTCAATCTGAATTCGCCCTCCTTGGGTTATTTGACTGGCTTGTTTCAGAAGGGATTGACGCAGGGGAGCCGCCAAGTTTCCCCTTCCTACTAAAAGTGCAAGTATACTTTGCGCTTCTCCTATGCGACCTGCATCATTTAAAGCTTTTATAGCCTGTTGTAAGGCATTAACTTGGTTGGAATCAAGGGTAAAAGGCTTTCCGACTTCTAGGGTTTGTTGAGCGATCGCTACTATTAACCCTGAAATACTGGGTTCTTTACCCCATAGGATGTTTAGGCTACGGGCGATCGCCTCTAATTGCTCCTTAGTTCCTGGCGGAATTGAAAGTGTAATTGTCTCCTTTTTCCGTGACATTACAATTTTATAATTATACTATTGACATAATCTGTTTTTTACAGTTAGTGTAGCTACATCAGAGATTAGCAGGAGCGTGAAACCCTAAAATTTAATTGTACTTGTCGGGCAGCTACTAAAAAAGCCAGATTAGAAACGATAACTTACCACGAGGTCAACCACTATGGCTAGAGACGATCTGCTTTCTAGAATTTCTATCGATCCGAATATTTGTTTTGGCAAACCTTGTATTCGCGGACATCGCATCTGGGTTTCCCTAAGTCTTGATTACTTATCTGGTGGAACAACAATTAAGGAAGTGCTTGAGGCTTATCCAAGCATAGGGCGAGAAGACGTGCTTGCTTGTATTGCCTATGGTGCTTAAAGAAGATATTATTCCCCTTCCCCTAACTTTTCAATATTGGTCAATGGAGCTTAGTCAAGCTGATAAAGATAGGTTGCAAGGTTGTATAGATAAAGAACAAGAGTCTAAATTAGGTAATTTAATTGATAAAATTGCTAAAGATTGGTGGCAATCTCAGCAAGGTAATCCAGAAAAATCAGAGCCTAAATCAATTACCTTAAAAGCATATCAATCAGATAACAAGTTTAAATATTTGGATTGCAAATCTTTATACAAAGCATTAGGAGGAGAGCAATTTATTCCTAATCCCATGCAACAAGAAATGTTTGAGGCTATAGTCAAAAATGATCCTGCAATTCTACTGAAATCTCCGACGGGTTCGGGAAAACTGGAAGCTGTTTTATTTCCAGCACTAGCACAAGGGTATCGTTTAATTCTACCTTTACCTGCTCGTAGTTTATTAGAAGACCAAAAAGAAAGAATTGAAAAGTATCTTAAAACCCTCTCAAAAATACAACCAAGCCGTGAAATATCGCTAGTTGTTGATACAGGAGCGCAGATGTACCGATGGGTTTATTGGGACGGTGAAGATATCACTTCTAAGCTTAATATTAATCCCCGTCGTCATCTGTACAAAGGAGATGTAATTTTAACGACTATAGATAAATTTTTATACCGATATTTTGCTTTCGGTGACAAACAAAAATCTTTCATTTTTCCTTTAAGAATTAATCAAGAGAAAACTTTAATTTGTTTTGATGAAGCACATACATACGATGAAATATCATTTACCAATTTTCATAGCTTAGTTAAAGCACTTTACGAAGCAGGGCGATCGCTCATTCTTATGACTGCTACAATGCCACCAGAATATTTAAGCGATCGTTTTAACTATCTTGAACTGATAGATTATGTTGATATTCCTGAGAAAGCAGACAAACTTAAAGAATTTCAAGCGCAAACCCTCAAGCAAGATTGTCTTAATCAAAGAAGCTTTGAATGGATTAGCGAAGTAAAATGTGATCGAGAAAATCATAATTATTTCCAAAGTGAGTTTACTAATATAATTCTCAAAGAGTGGCAAGCAAAACAAAATTCTAAGATTATTTGTGTAGTTGAAACAGTCACGGATGCAGCAGCTATCTACGAAGAACTAATAAAACAACTTGGTTTAAATATTAAAGATAAACTAGAAAAGATATTTCTTTATCATGGTCGAATTGCCGAGCAAGTTAGGACTGACCTCTACAAACGATTGCAACAAAGGGATGCTGGTAATCAACCATACATTTTAATAACTACTAGTGCTATTGAAGTAGGCTGTGACTTAAACTGTGAAACATTTATTTCTCAAATTTGTTCACCAGAAAACTTAATTCAAAGGGTAGGACGTTGCAATCGCAAAGGTAATTTTCCTAATGCTAAAGTTATTTTAGTCGGCAATGAAATTCCAGATTTTGCTAATAGTCTGGATAGCACAGGATGGGAGAAATATAAAAACACGCTACGAAATTTAAAACAATTCAAAACTCAAAAGATTCAACAATGGATCTCTCGTTCTCAACAGGTAGATGATTATCGAGTAGTTGAACTTTTCTCTATGCTGCATGAATATGTATATCAAGCTAATAGAACTTGTCATCATTTGCATAAGCAAGGTTTAATTCCTACTAGAAGTTGGACTCCTTCAGTTAAGTTAGAGTTTCATGGTGAGCAAGTCCATAGTATTTCGGTTCCTATAGATAGGCTTTGTAGTGGGATAAAGTATGCTAATACCCATGTCTATCAAAGAAAATACGGCCAAGAGAATACTAGATGGAATATGCAACCTTCATTAGAATGGGGTTCCGCATATAACAAGGAAATTATTGTAAAAATTTACCCAGCTAACGAAAATGTAATTTATGATGCTGAACTTGAAGAATATCAATATGAAGAAAGCTTAGGTTTTGTCAACCTTCCCAAAATTTTTACCAAGCTAACAACTAATAGCGCTGATGAAAAACTGCTGTATTCAGAAGGCAATCGCAAAGCAATTATTACCTACACTAAGTCATTAGCCAAAACACCTTCTTCTCTAGAATAAAAGTTTGTTAATAAACAAAATTTATTAACCTTAAATATGCCTCATAGCTTAGTCCTCAACCTCCTCCCCCAGTCCCCAATTCCATCTGGCTACCTGAGCGGTAAACATATACACGCACTGTTTCTAACTTTAGTCAGTTCTGTTGATAAAACATTAGGCGATCGCCTCCACGCACAAAAAACAGAAAAAGCCTTTACCCTCAGTCCTCTACAAGTATCTGCAACAAGTAACTACAGGCTACAATGGGAACACAAACAAGTAATTGAAGCGGGTACACCTTGTTGGTTGCGAATTTCCCTGTTAGATGATGCCTTATTCAGCAACCTTACTCAACTTTGGCTTAACCTAAATCCCTCCCATCCTTGGCATCTTGGCCCTGCGAATTTAAAAATTATCAGCATTTTAGGTACTCCGCAATCAACTCAGCCTTGGGCAAATTTTTGTACTTATAAATAATTGTATGAGCAAGCCTCAGAGACTGAACGCCAAATTAATTTAAGTTTTTGTACTCCGACTGCATTCCGTCAACAAGAGTATGACTCAGCTTTACCAACTAGAGACTGTGTTTTTAATAGTCTGATTAATCGTTGGAATAAATACAGCAATATTGAATTATCTTCAGACTTAATACAAGTAATCTTTCCTAGTTATTTTGATATTCGTACAGAAATAATTGCTGATTCACGTAGTAAATTTATTGGTTGTGTTGGTAATATTAGTTATCGCATTTTAGGAGATGCTCAACCATTGACAATTAAACAAATTAATGCTTTATCAAACTTTGCTTTATTTAGTGGTATAGGGCGAAAAACGCCTATGGGTATGGGTATAGTACGACGTTTAAAAAGTTCTGCAAAATAAAAGCAACGAATACATTTAAGTAGTTTTGTCTTAAAATTAGCTATTAAAAATTTGATTAAATTTATTAATTAAAACAATATGAATAACCATGATTATATTCCTATTGCAGCATTGAATCAATATGCTTATTGTTCACATCGCTACTGGCGGATGTTTTGTGCTGGCGAGTTTCTAGATAACCAGTACACGATTGAAGGTACAAGCTTGCACGATCGCGTTCACACTTTAGGAGAAGGACACCGAGAAGATACCTGGCAAGTTAGAGCCGTTTGGTTGAAATCAGAGCAATACAAATTAATCGGCAAAGCTGATTTAATTGAAGAAGTTGATGGTAATTGGTATCCAATTGAATACAAACGCGGTCATAAAAGAGAATGGGATAATGATGAGTTACAAGTCTGCGCTCAAGCTCTTTGTTTAGAGGAAATGATAGGGCAAAAAATAACTCAAGGCTATGTTTATTATGCTCAATCTCATCAACGTCAATTAGTTAATATATCTGCTGAACTGAGAGTAACAGCGATCGCAACTATTCAAGCTATCCAAAATATACAGCAAAGTGGAAAAATACCGCCAGCAATCTATACACAACGCTGTCGGGGATGCAGTCTTTATCAACAGTGTTTACCCCAAGCAGTAGATAAAGTTAAACGTTATCAGGAAATAAAATAATTTTTGGTCATGATTATGGGAACAGTTTATATTACTCAGGAAGATGCGTATATCGGGAAAGCAGATGAACGTTTGCAAGTAAAAGCGCAAAAGGAAACACTTTTAGATGTACCTTTGATTAAAATTGATGGCGTTGTAGTATTAGGACGAGCTACTGTTTCACCAAGTGCGAGCACAGAACTTTTACAACGCAATATTCCCCTAAGTTTTCTTACAGGTACTGGGCGATATTTAGGCAGATTAGAACCAGAATTAACTAAGAATATATTTGTACGTTCTGCTCAATGGCAAGCAGCTGGAGAATCTGCACAAGCTTTGCACGTAGTTAGGGGTTTTATTAGGGGTAAATTAAAAAACTACCGCAATTCTTTATTACGTCGAGAACGAGAAAGTTCAGAACTTGATTTGCAAGCCGCAATCGCGTGAATTGAACAGGCGATCGCACCGTTAGACAAAACTACCACAATTGATTCACTGCGAGGCTTAGAAGGTGCGGGTAGTGCGGGTTCCTTTAGTGTATTTGAGCAGATGATTCGAGCGGAAGGTTTTGAGTTTAAAGCTAGAAACCGCCGTCCACCAACAGATCCAGTAAATGCGCTGTTGAGTTTTGGCTATGCGCTACTGCGTCATGATGTCCAGGGAGCAGTTAATATTGTCGGTTTTGACCCGTATTTAGGATATCTGCATTTACAGCGTTACGGTCGTCCAGGGTTAGCACTTGACTTGATGGAGGAGTTTCGACCGTTGGTGGTGGATGCGATGGTACTGAGTGCAATTAACAAGCGATCGCTCACACCAGCTGATTTTACTACAGAACCAGTCAGCAGAGCAGTTTCATTGACTCAGGAAGCACTAAAAATATTGTTGAGACTATATGAGCAAAAGAAGCAGTCTAAGTTCAAGCATCCAGTTATGGGGAGACAATGCACTTACCAAGAAGCATTTGAGATTCAAGCGCGATTGCTAGCGAAATATCTGATGGGTGAAACTGATAAATATCCACCACTGGTTTTGAAGTAAGGACAGTATTTATTAGTATTAACTCAATTATATGAACGTTGTCATTTCTTACGACATTCCAGAAGATAACCGCCGTAATAAAATACACAAAATTCTGAAATCTTATGATCAATGGATGCAGTACAGTTTATTTGAATGCGAGTTAACAGCTACTCAGTATGCTAAGTTGCGATCGCGTTTGAGTAAAATTATCAAACCCGAGCAAGACAGTATTCGCTTTTACTTCCTGTGTGCTTGCTGTAAAGATAAAGTAGAACGTATCGGCGGTGAAGAACTTGTAGATAACACTATCTTTTTTGCCTAAAATTACAATTAGGTTTTCTAAGTTTTTTAACGCTTGTTTTGAGTTACTTTGAAAGATGGCGCGGATAGGTGGGTGTTTGTTACAGCAGACCTTTATTTTAACTTGTGTTCCTTGTGGGATAAGGGTTTAGCTGCTGTTAGTCCTGAATAGGCGATCGCGCAACTTTTGAAAACCTTACTAAGACTTACTTTCAGCTAAAAAACAAATGTTCTATTGCTGCGCCAAATGGCTACAATGCTATAATTTTACAAATCCGCGCAAACGTACCTTGAAAACTCAATATGACAAGTCTTTTGCTCTCCAGCTATTCCAATTATCAATAATCCCTTTTAGGGATTGAAACGCCGAAGCTCGGCTGCTTTTTCTTCAGGAGTTTTCAATTCCAATTATCAATAATCCCTTTTAGGGATTGAAACCCACAAACAGGGTCATTAATATTAAGTGAACAAAATTCCAATTATCAATAATCCCTTTTAGGGATTGAAACATTACACTGCGGTTTTTTTCTCTAGTGTGACTAATTCCAATTATCAATAATCCCTTTTAGGGATTGAAACACAGATACAGGTTCTAACTGGCTGATCAAATCAGGATTCCAATTATCAATAATCCCTTTTAGGGATTGAAACTGGAAAAACAATCTTTATCGGACTGCAAATCAAAATTCCAATTATCAATAATCCCTTTTAGGGATTGAAACCCGAATATGCAAGCGTCTCTAGAGGCGATTAAGATTCCAATTATGAATAATCCCTTTTAGGGATTGAAACTATTTATTCCCAGGTCGGCATGGACTCGGACATATTATTCCAATTATCAATAATCCCTTTTAGGGATTGAAACATATTTGAACTGCAACCCCCTGGCGCTGTTGTTGAATTCCAATTATCAATAATCCCTTTTAGGGATTGAAACCGATTTGTGGGCGCGGCTAATAAGTACATCTTATTTAAATTCCAATTATCAATAATCCCTTTTAGGGATTGAAACAAACACAGAGACGAATTAGACCAGGAGCTAAATCAATTCCAATTATCAATAATCCCTTTTAGGGATTGAAACAAAAGTCGATGGGAGTGTATACGCAGGGCATACGGATTCCAATTATCAATAATCCCTTTTAGGGATTGAAACAAAGCGCTATGTAAGTATCAAAAGCTACCGCATAGATTCCAAATTCCAATTATCAATAATCCCTTTTAGGGATTGAAACAAATATCTTCTATTGATGAGCTTGCAAAATCAGATTCCAATTATCAATAATCCCTTTTAGGGATTGAAACTATCGAAGTGATTGGCGCTCCTCGTTCGCTCATGAAGATTCCAATTATCAATAATCCCTTTTAGGGATTGAAACATCGCCTTCTGAACTTTGCAATAAACCTGTGGCAATTCCAATTATCAATAATCCCTTTTAGGGATTGAAACTTAAGCAACGTTGGCAATATGTTTAGCAGTATTGGATTCCAATTATCAATAATCCCTTTTAGGGATTGAAACAAATTGAATGATAAATTTTTCCATTTTAGCTACTAATATTCCAATTATCAATAATCCCTTTTAGGGATTGAAACAAGTTACTGGCGATGGTACAACGCCCTAATTCTCAGAATTCCAATTATCAATAATCCCTTTTAGGGATTGAAACAAGGTAATGCCCGATTTAGGAAATCTCAGTATTGGATTCCAATTATCAATAATCCCTTTTAGGGATTGAAACTTAATTAGTTCGGGATGTGATGAAATTGCCTTCTCCAAATTCCAATTATCAATAATCCCTTTTAGGGATTGAAACGTAACCAGTCAACCGGAACAGAACCAGCACCATATGCCAATTATCAATAATCCCTTTTAGGGATTGAAACAAGAATCGTATTAGTCTTGAATTTTGCATCGTAGTAACCAGATTCCAATTATCAATAATCCCTTTTAGGGATTGAAACAAGCTCATAAGCTAGCCTCAATATATTCCGCTCGAATTCCAATTATCAATAATCCCTTTTAGGGATTGAAACAGAGCGATTTTTGCGGGAACGTACCCAAAAAATGATTCCAATTATCAATAATCCCTTTTAGGGATTGAAACAGTCTGTGGCGCGGTCATAGTTTGGAACCAACCCATTCCAATTATCAATAATCCCTTTTAGGGATTGAAACTGATCAGAACGGCTTACTTGTAGCTCCAGTTCCAATTCCAATTATCAATAATCCCTTTTAGGGATTGAAACCTTGCAGCTCAAAGTCCTTCAATGATGGCTGAGACATATTCCAATTATCAATAATCCCTTTTAGGGATTGAAACGATTATATGGGCTTTCAAGGACAAGCAGTGTCTAATTCTAATTATCAATAATCCCTTTTAGGGATTGAAACAAATTGGTCTGTTGACATTGAAGTATCAGATTTTGATTCCAATTATCAATAATCCCTTTTAGGATTGAAACTGATATGTGGGTAGGCAAGCCAGCCAAAATAGAAGATATTCCAATTATCAATAATCCCTTTTAGGGATTGAAACGAAAACAGGATCAGCTATCACTGATGCTCCTAGAAATTCCAATTATCAATAATCCCTTTTAGGGATTGAAACTAACGGGTTAGAAGATAAGCCTCTTATAAATATCTGGAATTCCAATTATCAATAATCCCTTTTAGGGATTGAAACTAAGCAAAGCAATGAGCAAAACAGTGCAAGTGCGTTTTAAGTTTTAATTATTAATAATCCCTTTTAAGGATTGAAACAAGTTTCGTCTCAGGTAAAGCAAATTGAGCTAGGTTTTAATTATCAATAATCCCTTTTAGGGATTGAAACCCAGTTGATTTGCAGACTGCCAAGAACAATTCTAAAATTCTTAACGTTTTAATTATCAATAATCCCTTTTAGGGATTGAAACTTAGTCCTGCTGACCTGCGAAATTGGCTAACAAACCGTTTTAATTATCAATAATCCCTTTTAGGGATTGAAACTGCATTCAAAAAACACTTTGTTGAATGGCGTAAAGTTTTAATTATCAATAATCCCTATTGTTAGCAAGTTTAATTATCAATAATCCCTTTTAGGGATTGAAACCGTAACTTCTCAATAAGCATTGCAGTTTTTCTACTAAATTCCAATTATTAATAATTTTTTTATTAATTTAAACTCTATAACTGCTAAAACTTACCCACATACAACTAAAATTGCAAAATTGAGTTGAACTTCGTCCCTTCTGCACGGAGTTTTCTAAGGTAATTTTATTTGCTGTAATATTTCTCCTACATGAGCAACGCCCTCGGTGTTGTTTTGCGCTGAGTATAAATCTTGAGCTTTTTGCAGAGATGCGACTGCTTCCGGCAACTTACCTTGACTCCAAAAAGCAACCCCTAAATTTTGTCGAGAAGTAGGATCTTTAGGATTGATTTGAATTGCTTGATTAAATACTGCGATCGCTTCTGCCAACTTTCCTTGACTACCGAGCGCAATACCTAAATTGTTATAAGTTTCAAAATTCTGGGGATTAATTGCCAAAGCTCGCTTGAAGGCGGCAACTGCTTCTGCAAACTTGTTCTGACTACCGAGAGCAAGTCCTAGATTATTGTAGGCATTTTCAAAGCTAGGATAAATTTTAATCGCCTTGTTAAACGCTGCGATCGCCTGCGCTAATTTGCCCTGTTGAGCTAGCTCAACTCCCGAATTGTTATGCGCTTCTGCCTGCTTAATACTACTGATGGCAGAGTGGTTATTGTTCCCCAACACAGTAGGCAATGCTGGAAAAGAGAAACTCGGTTGAGCCAATCCAGTTATCAGCAAGAGCGTACTAGCCGTAAAACTAAGCCTTGTAAGGACGTGAGGCTTTTTCATGATCATCTTTGCCAAGTAACTACATATCGCTGCTGAGTTAGAATTTCATTCTTTTTTTCTGAGACAAGTTCTGTTTTTAGCAGCATTTCACCCCAGCTTAAGTAGAATCTGTTCTAAGCTTATCCTACTGCAACAATTTACAGTAACACTTTGTAAAAAAGCGTAGACGCTGCATCGGCTTATCGTCAGATATTGCTTAAAGATGGCATTACTCTGAACAATCACGATAGGATACAAAAGTTAACAACTCCTCACCCATTATGCCAGTCAAAGTTGGAGATACTGCACCAGATTTTACACTTTCTTCCCAGTCTGGAACACCTGTCAGCCTCAAAGATTTTCTCGGCAAAAAATGTGTCGTCGTCTATTTTTATCCCAAGGATGACACACCCGGATGCACTAAAGAATCCTGCGCCTTTCGTGATCAATATGAGGTTTTTAACTCTGCTGGAGCAGAAGTCATAGGCATTAGCGCTGACTCACCAGAATCCCATCAGCGATTTGCTACCAAGTACCAACTACCTTTTTCTCTCTTGAGCGATAATGGCAATCAAGTACGGAAGCTTTATGGCGTACCTTCAAGCTTTGGACTATTACCAGGGCGTGTCACGTATGTTATTGATCAGCAGGGAATTGTTCAAAATGTCTTCAACTCTCAGTTTAACTTTAAAGGACACATTGAAGAGTCACTCAAAATCATCCAACAATTAGAGGCAAAAAGTTAAGCAGGTAAGAGGCAAGAGGCGATCAAATATATTCTCCTCTACACCCCTACCCCAGCTTATACCTTACTGGAGCGAGGTTTTTCTGCCTCTGTAATGTTATCAGCAGTTTTCCCGTTTTTACTGTTACTGTGGCTATTACCGTTGCGGGGTTGAATTACGCCAAAGCCGCCGTGATTGCGCTCGTAAACTACATTAATTTCTCCTGTTTCGGCATTGCGGAACATATAAAAGTCATGATCCACCAGTTGCAACTGCTCTAAGGCTGCTTCAATTGTCATTGGTGGCATGGCAAAATACTTGGTGCGGACAACTTCGCTGGGTAGTTCTGGAGTGCGATCGCCAATTAAATCCGCTACCACTGGTTGTCCTTCTACGGGAATTAATTTGGGCTGGCTATGAGTTTTCTGATCTTGACGTTTTTCTTTGTACTTACGTAATTGCCGAGCAATTTTATCAGCTACCAAATCTATGCTGGCATATAAGCTTTCGCTACTTTCTTCAGCGCGGATCACGCTTCCGTTGGCGTAAATTGTCACTTCAGCCGCTTGCTTAGTATTTATTCTGGGATTGCGGGCTACTGACAAATGCACGTCTACTTCAGTTGTCAAATTCTGAAAGTGATTCACTGCCTTTTCAATCTTCTGATGCACATACTCACGAATAGCATCAGTGATCTCAATATTTTTGCCGTGAATAACAAGCTTCATATTCAATTCTCCCGTTGGATTATGATCCACTGTTTTAGGTGAAACGGAAAGCGCGGGTTAAATTACTGCTTTCCCAAAAATGTCTTCAATATAGCTCTGCGATCGCAAAGTTTTAGTTGTGCCTTTAGCACTTAAAATTTAACTTTTGTTTGCTCAACTGCTACCACACAAACTTTTAATTACACCCATACCTGTGAGAATTTTGCAGATTTTGTCTTCATTGTGAAAAGAGCTTTCTGTATTTGCTTCCATCAAGTATTTAGCGATGCAGGTGTGATTAGGAGTTTTTTCTTATGTGTTCAACTAGCTGTGCAGATGCTCGTATTTCACATTGAAACTCCTAAATTCCGAGTGTGTGGTTAAGTTAGAAGAAGCTTCCTCCCTACCAATTTGAGGTTATTACATTCAACCCTAACACTTTGTATTTTGGAAAACAAAAACGTTTGAGTTCTCTTTAAGAACCTTTGCATCTTGTGACATTTCTTGATTTCTATCTTAAAAACTGAAATAAAACTTGCCTAAACTACCCTTGATTTTTGCCATGATTGCGAGTAAGCAAACATTCTCCGACTTAACTCAGCCGCAACAACGTCGCCTCTTGCTATATAACCAAGGACTCGTATCTTATCAATCTGCTTTAGATTGGCAGCGAGTACTTTTGCAAGAGCGTGTCAAAAATCCTAGTCTAGATGATGTCTTAATTTTGCTAGAGCATTCGCCCGTCTATACACTTGGACAAGGAGCGAGTCTAGAATTTCTCAAATTTGATATTGACAAAACTACATTTAATGTGCATAGAGTAGAGCGAGGCGGCGAGGTAACGTATCATTGCCCTGGTCAATTGGTTGGCTATCCAATTTTAAATCTGCAATATTACTTCAAAGACTTGCACTGGTATTTGCGGCAACTCGAAGAAGTGTTAATCAGGGTTTTGGCGGTTTATGGGTTAAAAGGCGATCGCTTACCAGGGCTAACTGGGGTGTGGCTAGAAGGGCGAAAAGTTGCCGCTATTGGAATCAAGGTTAGTCGTTGGATTACGATGCACGGCTTCGCCTTGAATGTGTGTCCCGATTTGACAGGCTTTGAACAAATTGTACCTTGTGGAATTTCTGATAAAACCGTTGGCAGTTTAGCTCAGTGGATTCCAGAAATTAATATAGACGACGTTCGTTCTAAAGTAGCTTTAGCCTTTGCCTCTGTGTTCGACGTTGATTTAGTAGAATGATTTTTACAGTCATTTTCTAGAAGTTTCATGGAAACTAGAAGTATCAAAGAAGAAGCTCGACGTTTGATTGACAAGTTGCCAGAAGCTTCAACTTGGGATGACTTAATGGATGAAATATATGTTAGGCAAGTTATTGAAGCTGGGCTTACTGACAGTAAAGCGGGTAAAGTTATTTCTGTTGATCAGGTACGTGCAAAGTTCGGATTAAGGAAGTGAAAGTTTTTTGGACGGATACAGCAGTACAGCACCTATCAGCAATTTACACTTACATAGCTCAAAATTCTCCTGGATATGCTCAAAGGCTGATTGACAGACTTACCAAACGTTCTGAACAAATTGCCAAGTTTCCCTTATCAGCTAGAACTGTGCCAGAGTTTGAGACTAAGCAAATTCGTGAAGTAATTGAAGGTTCTTACCGCATTATTTACGCTCATTAAACCTGATCAAATAGACATCCTTGCAGTTATACACGGTTCGCAGCAAATTCAACTACTTGAAGGATAAGAAAATTAATTTAAAAAGGAGTGCGATCGCTTTTTTTGCCTAATACTTACAAATCTCTAGCATTCAAGCGACGGAGGAATGTTTGCAGGCGATCGCTTTGCGGATGCGTGAGAACTTCACGCGCTGAACCTTGTTCTACTACTTGCCCTTGATCCATAAACATTACCCGATGGGCTACTTCACGGGCAAACTGCATTTCATGGGTGACAACTACCATCGTCATCCCGTCGTCGGCTGCTAGCTGCTGCATTACCGCCAAGACTTCGCCTACGAGTTCGGGATCTAAAGCGCTGGTTGGTTCATCAAATAGCATAATCTGGGGATTCATACATAAACTACGGGCGATCGCTACTCGTTGTTTTTGTCCTCCAGAAAGTTGTTCTGGATAAGCAGAAGCTTTATCAAACACGCCGACTTTTTCGAGATAAAAACCCGCTAGGAGCGCACCTTCTTTACGAGTTTTGCCCAACACTTTACACTGAGCAAGTGTGAGGTTTTCCAACACACTCAGATGCGGAAACAGATTAAACTGCTGGAAAACCATGCCTACTTGTGTCCGTAGTTCCCGCAGTTGTTTATAGTTAAGGGTTTGCTTTGATAAGTTGATATTATTAACTACCAAACGCCCACCATCAATTGCTTCTAAGCGGTTGAAGCAGCGCAACAGGGTACTTTTGCCACACCCTGAAGAACCAATAACTGCAACTACTTCTCCTCTATTAATTTCACCACTGATTCCTTTTAGTACCTTGAGAGAACCAAAGTTTTTTTCAATATTTTCAAAAGTGATCGCAGGGGTAGAAGTGTCCATAAGTAGCTAAAAGTCAAAACTCAACAATAATAAAATTTAGTGTCAGCTTCGTCTGAAGGCTGTTTCCTGTAAGCTTGGTTAGATGTAGGACAGCTTATTTTATTCCAATCAAGGAGTTTTGCTTGGGCTGCATTACAGTTGATTGTAGTCTGGTGTACATCTAGGTGAGTTATAGAAATTTTAGCGTCTTTGATAAATCGCCCAGACTTTGAAAGGGAAGATGAGAGAACGAATATGGCTAGATTAACTGTTATCCGTTGGCTGCGTCTTAGTCTTGTACTGAGTTTAAGCTGTCTGCTTTTACTAGCGGGTTGTAGTTTCAATTCTGTCTCTAGCGGTGCTGGTAAAACGCTTACAGTTGCAGCAGAAGCGACATATCCGCCTTTCGAGTTTCAAACAGATCAGGGCGAGTTGGTGGGTTTTGACATTGACTTGATTAAGGCGATTGGTGCTGCTTCAGGCTTCCAAGTCAAGTTTCAACAGATGCCTTTTGCGGGGATGATTCCCGCTTTACAAGCGCAAACTGTAGATGCGGCAGTTGCGGCGATGACAATTACAGCAGAACGAGCGAAGACTATTTCGTTTTCTAGACCTTATTTTAAATCAGGACTAGCTATAGCTACTCGTACAGAAAATCAAAATATTTCTAACTTAGACAGTCTTAAAAATAAAAATATTGCCGTTCAAATTGGTACAACGGGCGCTAAACAAGCCTCTAGTATTCCTGGGGCTAAAATTCGCTCTTTTGATGATGCCCCTACAGCTTTACAAGAATTAATTAATGGCAATGTAGATGCCATTGTTCACGATCAGCCTGTAATTTTATATGCAATTAAAACAGGCAATGTCCAGGGAATCAAAGTTGTTAGTAATTTATTAACAGAAGAGTATTTTGGTATTCCCACACCCAAAGGTTCGCCAAACTTACCATTGATTAATCAAGGGTTGGCAACAATCCTAAACAACGGTACTTACACCCAAATTTATCAAAAATGGTTTAATGCCCAACCGCCACAATTACCAGAAAAATCCCCAATTGAAAACCAAACTACATCTAGTGGATTTCCGTTATTTAATTCACTGAACACAATTTTAAAATCTCTGCCTTTGCTGTTAAGTGGGGCTTTAGTAACACTGCAACTAACAGCATTTTCCGTCGTACTAGGCATGATTGGAGGTTCACTCATTGGCATTGTTCGCCTTTCTCGTGCTTTACCTCTACGCTGGGCTGCTAGAGCGTATATAGACTTTTTCCGGGGAACACCTTTATTAGTGCAGATTTTCATGATTTATTTCGGATTACCTGCACTTTTCCAAGAATTAGGTTTTCCTTTTAACCTAAATCGTCTGACAGCAGCAGTAATCGCATTAAGTCTTAATAGCGCCGCCTACATTGCTGAAATTGTCCGTGCAGGGATTGAATCAATAGATTCAGGACAATCTGAAGCTGCCCAATCACTAGGCTTAAGTTCAGTAGCAACAATGCGCTATGTTATTTTCCCACAAGCATTGCGACGAATGCTGCCACCTTTGGGTAATGAGTTTATTAGCCTGCTGAAAGATACCAGTTTAGTTGCTGTAATTGGCTTTGAAGAGTTGTTCCGTGAAGCACAATTAATTGTTGCTGAAAACTATCGGGCGTTTGAACTTTACTTTGCTGTTGCTGTAATCTACTTATGCCTAACTCTACTTTCTTCACAAGTGTTTAGTCGCTTAGAACAGTGGTTCAATCCTATCAAACGCAAACGTAAATCTTATTAGTATTGTTCTTTTTTAATACTCATGCTATTAAAAATCAGCAATTTTTTTGTAGCCCTTGCACTTTATTCTTATTTATGGAATAATCTATTTTATAATCGAGACACTGACTCAAATTTTAAAAAACCACAGGTTTCTATTATCTAATAATACCATTATCTAAGTCAAAGAGAACTAATTTTTATTAATTAAGATTTTTAATTACTTAGACTTGCATTTGACGGTTGATTATGAGATAATTTACTGGATAATGGAAATATTGACTTAAATTTTAAAAAAGCACAGATTCCTATTATCTAATAATATCATTAATTGACGCAAGCGTATAGTGCAAGAAACCTAAAATTCGCACCGCTTGGCAATTAAAAAGTAATTTTAAAGCAACTATTAAATACAAGCTTAGGTCTACTTATTGCGCTTGCGATACTCCCAAGGCTGGAGAAATTTAGGATAACTCCACACACCTCGCTGTTGTTGTTTAGCTTCAGCTTCTGCTTGCTCGACGATCGCAGCACTGGGACAATCTTTTAGATAAGGGCGGTAAACCAGCGCCAGTCCCTCACGTACCAACACTTCTTGAATCAAAGTACCATCGCTCAGGCGTACCTCACTAACTTTACGACCATAGCGATCGCTATCAGTAATGATTAAATTCACGCGCTCGCCTCCTTGCTTAACTAGCTGCTGAACGCGATTTTGAGCTTGCATACCCCACTGAAACTGAGCGCGCACAACTGCTCTTTTACTTGCTCTTTCCTTAGCCGTATGCGGCACTTCCGGCGCATCAACACAAGCGAAGCGCACTTTAATATCTGTCCCTTGGGGATCGCTTACCGTCAAGGTGTCGCCGTCACTAACTCGTTTTACCGTGTATTGAGCAGGTCTAAATATTTGACAGCCAATCAAACCAAAAATGAGTACGGCTGTAGTAAGGCAGATCAGCGATCGCTTAATTATCACACCACTGCAACTCCTTGAGTATTAGCACCATAAATCTATTCCGCACTCTACCAGATAATTCAGCAGCCATCATCCAAAATAAAAGTCTAGGATTAAGTTGTGTAAACTTCTCACACACTGCACAATGAACTTTTTTACTCACGTTCTGCATTTAGTCGGCTCAAGTGCTGTGGCATACTTCACCGCCACTCAAATCCGCGATCCCCTCACGCGCCCTAATATCCTTGCTGGCTTCCAGCTAGCAGAATCTGGTTCTGTTCCTTTTTTGTCAGCACTCAGTCAACGCGCAGCCGCAGAAGGCGATACTTGGCTTGCCGAGAAACTCGCAAAACACGCAGCAGATGAAAATCGGCATGGTCAAATCTTTGCTCACGCCCTCAAACAGCTGAACAAACAAGTAATTGACTTCAAGAGTCTGCCCAAACCTAAAAAGGACGATAAGCCAGATGAACGGCAGCGTAGCCCTTTCTTTGACGCTTACTTCGAGGGCTATTCGCCAGAGCAACTTAAACCTGATGCCATTGACTGGACTATGTTTATGGCTAGCACCTATATTTTGGAGCTAGATGCCAGCAAAGACTTTGCGCGGATGGCGAACGTACTACCAGAGGATGAGCCAACCAGCCGCAACCTCAAAAAAGGAATGTTGAGCATCGCTAGTGATGAAACGGGTCATGCTGGCTATCTTTATGAAGCAATGACCCGGCGTATGTCTGCTACCGAAGTGCAGAAACTCGTTGATGAGTGGCGCACCCGAAAGGTAAACGCAATGCTGGCAATGGTTGGAGGTCTAATGCAGCGTAGTGGCAAACCGCCCTCGCTAGTGCAGGATGGTGTTCCAGCCGAAATGTCTGAGGAAGGTACACAAACCCCTGAGCCTGATTTAGTTGCTGCCTAGACTCCTAGATCCTAAATTTAGTTTAGGAAGGTGAGAAAACTTGCGGTTGGCTTTCTGTTGGGGATTGCTGCTGGCTCTGTGTTGGTTCAACTTGTTGAAACAGAGTTGGTGGTGCTGCCTCGCGGAAAGCCCCGCAATAATGCATTGTCATTACTGCTTTAAAAGCCCAGTGGTTTGGTGATACATCGCTAAAGGGCAATGGTAATGTTTCTGCCTGGTTTTGGATACAGGCATTAGCAACTTGATCGCGTGTTGGTTGAGTTTGAATACTAGGTGCTGATGGCGATACTGCTCCTGGTTCTTGAGCTTTGACAGGCGCAATTAAGTTAAAAGTCGATAATAGAACAGCTGTTGCTAAAATTTGGAGTTTCATAGTTCCACAGTTACGTTTTTTTCTCTATTTTAACTTTTATTAAAGGAAGTAATAATTGGAATCCTACTTTATGCAACAGATAAAGAGACTGCTACTAATTCACAAACGGGAATTTTAATAAGTATTTCAACTAGAGAAAAATGCGGATTAAATTATTAATTTTTTATTCGCATGAGGCTTTTTAACTCTCTCCACACGGGGAAAACACCAGAACTTGACTGTGGATAAGTGAGTATTCCTTGACTGGGGCTAAATAATAGCGCCAATGTAAAAAAACCTGACGTGACTAATACAATGGCTGGACCAGATGGTAAATTAAAAAAGTAGCTAATGTACATACCGCTAATGCTAGCTACAATACCAATCGCTGCCCCTAAAATCATCATTTGGTTAAGTCGCTTTACGAGTAAATATGCCGTTGCCCCTGGCGTGATCAATAAAGCTAAAACTAGAATTACACCGACTGCCGTAAGACTAGCCACAATCGTTAGCGCAATCAATACCATCAAACCAAAGTTAAGCAGATTTACTGGTAATCCCGCAGCCTGAGCGCCTAATGGATCAAAGGTGTAAAATAGCAGTTCTTTATACAACAGCACAACTACAGTTACAACAACAATTGAAATAATTGCTGTGTTTCGGACTTCTTCAGCAGTGACACCGAGAATGTTGCCGAATAGAAAGTGATTAAGGTCAATTTTATTGTCTTTTTGAATAATTGTAATTAAGGTAATACCTAAGGCAAAAAAGGCAGAAAAAACAATACCCATTGCCGCATCTTCTTTAATTGGCGATCGCGTCCGAATGAAAGTAATTACAACTGTACTGAGAACGCCAGCAATAAACGCACCGACAAAAATATCTGCCCCGATCATAAATGCGATCGCAAGTCCCGGCAATACAGAATGACTGATCGCATCTCCCAGTAAAGCCAATCGCTGCACCATCAAATAGCTACCAACGATCGCACATACAATACCTACTAAAACTGCAATTACTAAGGATCGCTGCATAAAACTGTATTGCAACGGTTCAATCAAGGCTTGTAGCATTAGGCAGCTTCTCCCTCAAAGAAGACTACCTGTCCTCGATATGCACGATTCATGTTTTCTGGCTTCAAGACCGAGGCGCGAGAACCACTGGCAATTAACTCGGTATTTAGCAAAATTAAGTCATTAAAGTGGGTAATCGCTTTGCCGAGATCGTGGTTAACGACTAATACAATTTTGCCAGCGTTTGCTAGTTCGTGAAAAATATCAAAAATTACAGCTTCGGTTTTTTTATCAATTCCAGCCAGAGGTTCATCAAAGCAAAAAATCTCGGCTTCTTCGGCTAAAGCACGAGCGATAAATACTCGCTGTTGTTGTCCTCCTGACAATTGCCCAATCGAGCGATCGCGATAATCGCTCATTCCCACCCGCTCTAGTGCAGCAGCAGCCATTTGACGACTTACACTGGAAAAGCGGCGAAACCAGCCTGACTTTCTCACTCTTCCCATTAGCACTACATCCCACACCGTTGCTGGGTAACTCCAATCAATTTGCGATCGCTGTGGCACATAGGCAACTTTATCAAGTTGGTTCATTAGCGGTTTGCCTTGATATAAAACAATGCCATTCGTCACAGGAGTTAGCCCCAGCATTGCTTTAATTAAAGTGCTTTTGCCAGCACCGTTGGGGCCAATAATGCCTGTTATCCCGCCCGATCGCATAACTAAATTTACATCCTCTAGGGCGACTACATTGCGATACTGTACTTCCAGATGACTAACTGTAATTGCCGTGTTGGAGTCCATAGAATTTTTCTTTAACACTTAAGCGGGTTGATCTGTATTAGCGGCGAAGGATACGGTATTCTTCCTCACCTTTAATCTCTAGGGTAAGGATTATTGTTCTAAAAATGAAAGAAATATGAAAACAGTATAAGCTCAAAAATGAGAACAATATGAAAACAAATGTATCAAGCGTATGAAAGCGATCGCTCCGTCGCAAGGCAGAAACTACAACTTACAAGCGGTAGTTGGAATATTACTCGGATTGTGGCTAAGTGCGTGTAGCACCCTAGACAATAGTGCTAATTCTGGAGTTGATACCAAACCAAACGTAGTTTCAACCAGTACGGTAATTAATGATTGGACAGTACAGATAGCCGGGGATGAAATTGAACTAACAGGAATTTTGCAACCAGGAGCAGATCCGCACGTTTACGAACCAGTGCCAAAAGATAGTATTGCCTTCGAGAAAGCAGATTTAATCTTGTACAACGGCTATAACCTAGAACCAGGGCTGATTAAGCTGATGAACGCTGCTGGAATTAAGGCGCGGAAAGTGCCTGTGGGGGAAGTGGTGAAGCCTTTGCAGTTAGATAAAGCAGGGGAAATAGTACCAGATCCGCACGTTTGGGGCGATGTGGAAAATGCGATCGCAATGGTAAATGCGATTCGAGATGCCTTAATTGAATTATCGCCAGCAGACACCGAGGAATTTACACAAAATGCAGCCAAATTCAACCAACAATTAAAGCAGCTAGACACTTGGACTGCTCAACAGATTCAAACTATTCCGGCGGACAAGCGCAAACTTGTGACTACACACGACGCATTTCAATATTATGCTAACGCTTATGGACTGGACGTTTTTGGAACTTTAATTGGCATTAGCACCGAAGAGCAACCAAGCGCTCAAACAGTGAAAAAACTGTCGGATTCAATCAAATCAACTAAAGTTCCAGCGATTTTTGCAGAAACTACGATTAATCCCGCACTAATTAAAACAGTGGCTGGGGAATCAGGGGCAAAGTTAGCACCGCGATCGCTTTATTCCGACTCAATCGGCGCACCTGGTAGTGACGGAGATTCTTACATCAAAATGGTAGTTTCCAATACGCGCACAATAGTCGAAGCACTGGGCGGAAAGTACACGCCCTTTCAACCATCTGGTACTTAATGCCTAAAGCTAGCGAGGTTCGCGCTCAAGCTTACGATTAACCAACCGCACTTGATTTTGCTTAACTACTACTGGTAGCAGTGCTAAAGAGCGTTTAGCAGGGCCACGAACTACCTGCCCTTGAGAATCATATTGTGAGCCATGACAAGGGCAATTAAACTTATTACTTTCGGCATCCCAATTAACTGTACATCCGAAGTGAGTACAGATAGAACTAATGGCATATTGAGCAATTTCAGGCCCTTCGTTAATCACGAGGTAAGTAACTTTCGGGCGTGTCAATCCCCTGACAGGAATCCGATCTCCTAGAGTTGCACTAGCTAGGAGTTTATTAACTTGAATGAGTTGTTCATTTTCATCTGTTGCGCTTACGCCTGGTAGATAATTCTCACAGCGCGAATTTAAGGGGTACGAAGAGCAGAAATTTTCTAGGTTTTCCTGACTTTGGCTACGTTGGGGAAATAGGTATCCTATGCCAGTGGAAGCGATCGCACCGCCAACCATATACTTGCAAAAATCCCGACGCTTTTTTAGGCTAGTCCAGCTTTTGTGATGATTTAAATTTTCAGACATAACTTGATTCTAAATCCAATTAACTTTTTGATACAGGTAACAATAGGCTTTTGGAATAAAGCACTAACTCGTGAATATCTTTGATGTTAATACTATGCTAAAGCTTACTGATAAGAATTTCTTGGATTAGGAGTGCGATCGCTCTACTCTGACTCTATCAGCGCATCTAATAGTAATTGAGCTTTCTACATCAAGATAGTAATTTTTAACCTGCGTACACACTATTTTAGCCAGATGCCAAATCCAACAATTGAAGGATAGCATTGTGCAGATGCACTTGAACGCCCCTAGCTAGGAGTTGGATGAAATGAAAGCAGATAGTCTCAAAATATCAACTGTTTTTAGTGGTGGTGGAGATATTCATTATGTCTTGCCCCACTTTCAACGCGAATATAGTTGGGGAAAAAGTAACTGGGAAACGCTGCTCAATGATGCACTTGCCATTTATGAAGAATATCAACCAGAAAAAGAGCCAGAGCATTTTCTAGGTTCATTAGTTGTTATCAATGACGGAACAATTAATGGTGTAATTCCTGCTTTTAAAGTTGTAGATGGTCAGCAGCGTTTGACAACTATTTCGCTTTTATTTTGTGCATTACGTGACATTGTACAAGAGACTCATCCAGGTCTGGCAAGAAGAATTCAACGAATGCTCGTTAATGCTGATGAGGATGGAAACGTACATTTTAAGCTCTTACCAACTACTAAATATGGCGATCGCGATTTATACACCAAAGTTATTTTAGGAGAAGTTATCACTACTACTGAATCTAATATACCTAGCGCCCATGCTTATTCTAGTAAAGAGCTAAAACGAAAAATTGATATTTCTGAGGTAATACCTGAGCAATTTTTCATTGTATTGTCCAACTGTTTTCAAGTTGTATTTATCAATCTTAGCCATGATGAGAGTCCTTATAAAATATTTGAAAGTTTGAATGCTAAAGGTAAAAGCTTATCGCAGGCAGATTTAGTACGTAATTACATTGCGATGAAGCTACCCGTAGCACAACAAGCAAGTGTCTTTACAACTCAATGGGAAAAGATTGAAAATTTACTTCAGGAAAAACGTACAGTTGGCAAGTCACGTCTTGGTGAATTAACAGCTTTTATTCGCCATTACTTGGCTATGTGTTCGAGGGTGCTTTGCAGTGAAGAACATATATATGCTCGTTTTCGCGATCGCCTTGAGAAAGAGTTTACTACTCAGGCATTTATTGAAGAAATAGCGAATTTGCGTCGTTTTGCTGAGTATTAAGACAAGTTGCTGCGACCAGAAAATGAGCAAAACAAGGATATCAAAGAAGCTCTTAAACGCCTCAATACATTAGATATTCAAACAACTTATCCTTTCTTACTTATGGCTTACGATGCTTATGAATCTAAACAAATAAGTTTTGATGATTTACTACATTTATTTAAGGTATTAGAAAACTACATAGTGCGACGTTTTGTTTGCAGTGAGCCTACTAATTACTTAAATAAGATATTTCCAACTTTTTGGCATGACATTACTACTGAAATGACCAATGAGCTACCTTTTAAGGAAGCGCTGACAAAAGTTTTATTGACTAAAGGTTATCCACCAGACCGCAGCATTAAACAAGCTATTCAAACAGCTAAATTATATGGTAATCCTAGTAGGCAAAAACTATGTTTAATTTTAGAAACGATTAATCGTCATATTTCAAAAGGTACAGGTGGATTTGGTGTTCTTGATAATGAGCCAACTATTGAGCATATATTACCGCAAACACCTAGTGAAGATTGGAAAACTTTACTAGGAGACAAACTAGAACAAACATATCAAAGTTATTTACATACTCTTGGAAATTTAACTTTAGTTACCCAAGAGTGGAACTCAGCTCTTTCTAATGCACCATTTTTAACAAAAAAGGAGATTTTAGCGAATCATGCTTTAAAGCTCAACAATGAATATTTTTCTCAAAATATTGAGCAATGGAATGAAGAGTCTATTATAGAACGTGCTAATTTTCTAACCGAAAAGTTTTTAGAGATTTGGTCTGCTATTGGAGAACCTCCACTAATAGACACCAAATCATATGGAATACCAAAGGTAGTTACAATTTGTGGCGAAACAATTGTTGTACCAGACAAAACATGGCTGCAATTAATGAAATTAACAACGGAGTGGGTAATAAAAAATCGTCCACAATATTTTGAAAAAGCACGACAGATATTAGGAACTTATTTATACGATAATATTGAGGGTAAAAGGTATCCTAAACACTGGTATCAATTATCAAATGGTATTTGGGTTCTTCAAAATAATTCGGCAAAAGGTCACGTAAGTTTTTGTCGTCGTCTTTTAACAGCAGTGGGTATCTCTGAATCAGATTGGAGTATAGAAGAAGTTGGTTCCACACCTCCAACAATACCTGTTGATACATAAATGCCAATAACCGTAGATAAAGATGATGACAGCCACTGCTTGCAACAAATTAGAACCTATGCGTAGATAAAACGCGCGATTGGATCGCACTTTCCCCACTCCAAGACCGTTAAATCACTACCCAAACCAACTAAAATTAAACTTGTCTTAATCTGATCAAACTTAAAAATAGATTACTGGGAACAGAAATCATGGCGGCAGACTATTCCGATGATATTGCTCCCTTAATTGATCACACTCTGCTGATCCCTACTGCAACCCCAGAACAAGTTGAACAGTGGTGTAACGAAGCGGATAGATTTCAGTTTGCAGCTGTTTGTGTCTATCCTGCATACGTGCGACAAGCGGCTGAACTCTTGCGCGGAAAAGATCCTAAAGTCTGTACTGTAATTGGATTTCCAAGCGGTGCAACAACATCAGCAACTAAGTTGTACGAAGCTCAAGAAGCGGTAGAAAATGGAGCAACGGAGCTAGATGTTGTAATCAATTTAAGCTGGCTGAAAGCTGGCAAAACCGAGGAACTGCACCGAGAAATTGCGGAAATTTGCGAGGAAACCGGAAAGACAGTAAAGGCAATTTTGGAAACTAACCTGCTGACGGATGCAGAAAAACGACTCGCAGCTGAAATATGTATGGAAGCGGGAGTAGCGTTTTTGAAAACCAGTACAGGCTGGAATGGGGGTGCAACAGTGGCAGATGTGCAACTTTTAAAAGAAGTGACAAAGGAACGAGTAGGTATTAAAGCATCGGGAGGGATTCACACTGTTGACCATGCACTAGATTTAGTTATGGCGGGTGCAACTAGGTTAGGAACGTCTCGCGGTGTCGATTTGATCCGTCAACGCGATACCCTGGATAAAGAAGCAAGACGCTAACACAAACAGCTCTTAGCTTTTAGTTCCTAGCCCCTAATATATGAGTCGAACTTATAAAGCCACTGGAATTAATCTTAAAAGTATGCCACTGGGCGAGTCAGATCGGCTGCTAACGATTTTGACACCAGAATTTGGTTTGATTCGCGTCGTAGCACCAGGGGCGCGTAAACAAAACTCCAAACTGGGCGGTAGAAGTGGCTTATTTGTAGTTAATGAATTATTGCTTGCTAAAGGGCGATCGCTTGATAAAATTACTCAAGCCGAAACCCTCGAATCTTATCCCGGTCTTAGTCAACACTTGGGCAAACTAGCAGCTAGTCAGTACCTAGCAGAAATGGTACTTTGTCAAGCTTTAAGCGAACAACCCCAAGCAGAACTATTTTGCTTATTAAATGAACATCTTAGCCGCTTAGAGCAGTTGCCTAGCACTCCTGCTTCTTTAGTATTATCTCATTTAACCCATGCTATCTTTCACTTATTAGCCTTGGCAGGAATAACACCTCAAGTTCAAGTTTGTTGCCTAACACAGCGATCGCTAACGCCAGATTTTACTGCTCCCAATTGGCGGGTAGGATTTAGTGTGCCAGCAGGTGGAACGGTTAGCTTGCCTGCCTTGGAACGCTTACAAGCAGAAGGAAACAAACGCCTACAATCACCTACCTTAGCCAAGCAATCAGTTAATTATGCTATTTCATCTGGTATCGCGGCGCAAAACACAAATTCCTCTAAAGCAGGAAGCGTAGCTGAGGCAACAAGTACGGGCTACCAAACGGTTGTTCATCGCCAAGAAACACCCGTTATGAACACTTATATTAATGCAACAGAACTAGCTCTACTCCAACAGCTAGCAGGAGCAGAACTAAATCAATTAAATACATCATTACTAGATAAGTCTGTTTCCCCAGATACAAGCTGGCAATTTGTTGAGCAAATTTTACGTCAATATACCCAATATCACTTGGGTCGTCCAATTCGCTCTGCTGCCTTACTCGATAGTTATTTTGCTTCCTTGCCGAATTCTTCGCATAAAGATGATGCAACCGTCTGATTTGGATACAGAAATGTTTACACCGTCCTCTAATCGGACAAGTCCGCACAACAATGAGGCGGCACAAGGTTCCCATCCCTACTTGCCTGTTTCTAAGTCTACAGCCAGTAAAACTTCTGCAATAGAGACATTCCGGCAGAACCTTAATGGTGAGCAAGAGGAAGCTTCTTTAGCCGATGCTGCGTTAGCCCATGGCGGGGGCTTGTCCCCTATCGCTAGCGAAAAACCTGAAAGTAATAATGGCGTGGAAGAAAGCAATACCCCAATAGTAGAACAACTAAACGAAATAGCAGACGCTACACCACTAACACCCCATCAAAGCGAGGATATTAAAGCGGAATCGGGGGGAAGCGGTTTTGGCAATCAGTCGAATATTGTTACTGATGATGGTGAGGAAGCTAAAGAAATTGGCTTTTTGCCTGTCTTAAGAAATCGCAATTTCCTAGCTTTGTGGAGTGGTCAAGTTTTCTCGCAGCTAGCAGACAAGGTATATCTGGTGTTGATGATTGCGATCATCTCTAGTCGCTTTCAAACGGGCAACCAAAGTATTAGCGGCTGGGTATCGGCAATTATGATGGCTTTTACAATACCAGCCGTTTTGTTTGGTTCTGTTGCAGGCGTGTTTGTAGATCGGTGGTCTAAAAAGGCAGTTTTAGTAGCAACAAATGTCCTACGTGGCGGCTTAGTTTTGGCAATTCCCGTTTTGCTGTGGCTAACTCAGGATTGGCAACCTCTAGGGGGATTACCAGTAGGTTTTGGTATTCTACTTGGACTTTCTTTCTTGATTTCCACACTCACACAGTTTTTTGCACCAGCCGAACAAGCAACAATTCCTCTAGTAGTCGAAAATCGTCATTTGCTATCGGCTAACTCGCTGTACACAACTACGATGATGGCTTTGGTTGTCGTGGGATTTGCGGTAGGTGAACCACTGCTGGCGATCGCAGATACCGTGACAAATCAGTTGGGAATTGCCAATGGACTTGGCAAAGAATTAGTTGTAGGTGGCAGTTATGCGATCGCTGGAGGACTGCTGTTACTGCTTAAAACTGGTGAAAAACACCCAGATCCCACACAAGAAGTACCCCACGTTTTCCAAGACTTGCGCGATGGATTGCAATATTTAGGCAAAAATCATCGTATCCGCAATGCCTTGGTTCAACTCGTAATTTTATTTTCCGTTTTTGCTGCTTTGGCAGTTCTGGCGGTGCGAATGGCGGAAGTGATTCCAGGGATGAAATCTTCCCAATTTGGCTTTTTACTTGCATCTGGAGGTGTGGGGATCGCTCTCGGTGCAACGCTTCTAGGAAATTTTGGTCAGCGTTTTTCTCATACTGTTCTAAGTCTCTATGGTTCGGCGGGAATTGCAGCTTCGCTAATTGGTCTATCCGTGTTTACCAAACAATTGTGGCTTGTACTGCTATTAATCGCCCTTTTAGGCAGCTTCGCCTCTCTAGTAGCTATTCCCATGCAGACAACTATCCAAAAAGAAACCCCGCCGGAAATGCGCGGTAAAGTTTTTGGTCTTCAAAATAACGTGATTAACATTGCCCTAACTTTGCCTCTAGCTTTAGCAGGCTTCGCAGAAACTCTCATTGGTTTACAAGCAGTTTTTCTGAGTTTAGCGGCGATCGCGATCGCAGGAGGTGTCTTAACCTGGTATATTTGCCGTACAGAGACACAAACTGTTAACTAACACTCTAAAAAGATGTTCATAGGCGAGGGGAAACCTCTGCCTCCTTCCTCCTGCTGTCTCTCACCTAAATCAGAAAATCGAGTTTCACCCTGAATGCGTATTGCCTGGATTGGAAAAAAATCACCGTTTTGTGGCAATGTTACTTATAGCCGAGAAGTCACGAATGCTTTATTAGACCGAGGACATCAGGTTAGCTTCCTCCACTTCGCCCAACAAGAAGTTGATCCGGCTAACTGGCCAGACTGCCTAGAAGTTTCCCTACCGTTTATTTACAAGTCTCAGGTTTATACAATCCCTACGTTGAGAGCAACTAAAGTATTAACCCAGTCACTACGGCGACTCAAGCCAGATTTGGTTCATGCTTCCCTAACTTTGTCTCCTCTCGACTTCCTGCTACCAGAAATCTGTGCTGAGTTGAATTTGCCCTTGATTGCAACTTTCCACACGCCTTTTGCTGGTAAAGGAGCAAAACTGAAATCGGGGACACAACTTTTGGCGTATCAACTCTACGCACCTTTTTTAGTTAATTACGATCGCGTGATTGTTTTTTCTCAAGTTCAACGCGACTTGTTAGAACGACTAGGTTTACTAGCAGAAAACGTTGCCGTAATTCCTAACGGGGTAGATGGACAAAAGTATTCTCCCGGCCCTTCGCAGTTAAAAAAGGAATTTGAAGCCCAGCGCCTATTTGTGTATCAGGGGCGGCTGGCAACAGAAAAGAACGTAGAGGCACTTCTACGAGCCTGGAAGCAGGCAGAAATGAAATCAGATAGCAAGCTGCTCATTGTTGGCGATGGCCCACTTACATCCTCTTTAAAGCCGTTTTATGGCTCCGAGTACGGCATCGAATGGCTAGGATTTGTTGCGGATGAAAATCGCCGCATTGAAATTCTCCGAGGAGCAGACGTTTTTATTCTGCCTTCTCTAGTGGAAGGACTGTCGATATCTCTATTAGAAGCAATGGCTTGTGGTCTGGCGTGTCTCGCAACGGACGCAGGAGCAGATGCTGAAGTCTTAGAAGGCGGAGCAGGTGTGGTTCTCAGTACGCAACGAGTAATGGCAGAATTGCGAACTTTACTGCCGCTTTGCCAAGACCATCCTGAGTTAACAACCCTATTAGGGCAAAAAGCAAGACAACGGGTGTTAGAGCGTTATACACTCAAGGACAATATCACGCAGCTAGAACAACTCTATAGCCAAGTTTTAGCGCAACAGCGCCATAAAACGGGTTTAACTTATTTAAATTCCAAAACTTAAAATCATTAGATCTCTTGCAAAAGGTACTTTTACAAGCTCAGGGGCGCTCCTAGAAAGGCTTTGGGGAATTCCTTTAACCTTGTGTCCCCTGCTCCCCTGCTAAGAATGCTCCCCCGCTCCCCTTGTCCCGACTAAGGCCACGAAGTCTATTGCACTGGCCACCCCAAGCGCGTTGGTTGTTCATAAACTCGCTTGAGGGTATTGATGTCTCTAGGAGAAATCGGGGGTGGGTTGCGAACTTGAGCAAAGTACAAAGCATCGGTTTTTACTGGACTATGGGCCCAAATTCCTAGTGCATGACCGAGTTCGTGACGAGCGGCTGCTTGGAGGTAATTATTTGTTTGGCTGGGACTAAGTAGAATTGTACAGCGATGCGATAAAACACCTGGGATGGCTTTGCTAATGTATAACTCATAGCGGGTTTCTGCCGATCGCGCACGCGGGATTTTACGATTTAGTGGTGGATGCGATCGCAAAATTGTAATATCAGCAGCTTCTGGTTGTTCTACTACCACTAGAGGTAAGTAAACGTTCCACTCCTGCACTGCCTGGAAAACACTGTTAAACCATGCTTGAGCTTGCTTAGTGCTGCTACTTCTAGAGTCTATATAAACCTTGATCGGAAACTTTGACCATACCAAATAACCTACTTCAGTTGGTTTCACTGAAGAGAAGTAGTCACCACTATTTTGGGGATCTTGCCACTGTCCCAGTGTTGGCGGCAAAGGATGGAGTTTTAAATCAGCGATCGCAGCTATAGATATTCCTGGTTCTGCCGCCAAAACCTCTGATCCCAGCCTAGCATTAACACTTACTTGCCCCTGGAGCAGAACTACGAATAACCCAACGTTAATCGCTAATCCTAAAATTCCCAATAACCGCTTAACACGCTTGGATCGCCATCGACAAAGAAAGTAAGGAGTTGGCACTAATATTCTTTCCTTGTCTCCTTGTCTTTTGTTGTTATCGCCCTAGCCAATTTGCGCTCAAAACTACAGTTAGACCCAAAAATATCACCGTTAGCGCCCAAGTGACTCGGTTCAGTGTAGTTTCTGCACTCTTAGTGCTACTGAATAACTGAGCTTGTCCACCAATAGCTCCAACTCCATCTCCTTTGGGACTATGCAGTAGCACTAAAATAGTCAACCCTACAGCAGAGAATACCCAAATTGCTTCTACGATGTTATTAATAGTCATGGTGATAATTTTATTAGCTTATTACTAATAGTAGTTTTAAGTGTTGAGTTAAAGAAGTAACCTGTCAACAACTAGACTAAACTTAGTCCACTCCTAATTTTTACCTCTTTTAACTTAAAATTACTAACTATTCAAACAGCTTGTACAGCAGTACGAGTAGCACTTACCTCATATTCAGCTTGTTTTATTAGAGAAGAACCTTTCATTTCAACAGGTTGCGGTAGCTGTAAAATATTTAGAATTGTCGGCGCAATATCGGCAAGACTGCCATTCGTTCGCAGGGTAACATCATTACCATGTCCCGAAATTTTTGCTGTTTCTCCTTCAACAAGGATCAACGGGACTGGATTGGTAGTATGCGCTGTCCAGGCATTGCCATGCTCATCCCGCATATATTCAGCGTTACCATGATCGGCAGTGATAATTGCTGTACCCCCGACTTTGCTGATACTTTCTAGCAAGCGCCCCAAACATCGATCAACTGTTTCAACTGCTGTAATTGTAGCTGGTATCTGTCCGGTGTGTCCCACCATATCGGGGTTAGCGTAGTTAATCACAATCAATGAGTAAATACGTTTTTTAACGGCTGCGATCGCGACATCGGTAACAGCGTCAGCTGACATTGCGGGAGCGCTATCATAAGTCGCCACCATTGGACTCATTACCAGTTCCCGATCTTCACCTTCAAAAGGCTCCTCAAGTCCACCATTAAAAAAGTACGTGACATGGGCATATTTCTCTGTCTCAGCAGTCCGAAACTGCTTTAGCCCATGCTGGGCAATCACTTCTCCCAAGATATTATTCAAGTTCTGCGGTTCAAAGGCAACTGAAACTGGCAAATCTGGCTCGTACTGAGTAAACGTCACAAAAGATAAAGGGCTAATTTGCTGCCGTTCAAAACCATTAAAATCGCTGGCGACGAAAGCGTGGGTTAATTGTCTTGCTCTATCTGGACGGAAGTTATAGAATATCACTCCATCCCCTGGTTCTACAGATCCAGATGCCAGCCGTGTGGGGTTAATAAACTCGTCTGTTACTCCTGTTGCGTAGGATGCTTTGATAATTTCAATTGCAGAACGACTATCTGTGATTTCGTCTTGTGTCATCACATCATAGGCGCGTTTAACTCTATCCCATCGGCGATCGCGATCCATTGCGTAATAGCGACCGCTAACAGTAACAATGCGCCCAACACCACACAAATCTATGTAATCTTGGACTTTTTGGATTGTTTCTACCCCGTCTGTCGGCAGAGTATCACGACCATCTGTAATCGCATGAATGCAAACTTCTGAAATTTGTTGTGCCTTGGCTAAGTCAAGTAATCCTAACAAATGACTTAGATGGGAATGAACTCCACCCAAAGATGTTAGCCCAATTAAGTGCAACTTACTATTGCGCTTCCGAACTTCAGTACAAATTTGTACCAAGGCTGGGTTGCTCAAAATAGAACCATCTTCAACGGCATCTGAGATCCGCACTAATTCTTGCGGTACTACTCGCCCAGCGCCAATATTTATATGTCCTACTTCCGAATTCCCCATCTGACCTTCTGGCAACCCAACTGCTTTACCGGAAGTTTTGATTAGTGTTTTAGGATAAGCAGCCCAAAGGCTTCTCATTACAGGAATATTAGCGCCTGCAATAGCATTTCCTTCTGTTTCCTCACGGTAGCCCCACCCGTCTAAAATGACTAGCACCACGGGAGCGACAGGTGCTTGGGTCATAGAATATTGCCCTTTATTTTTTGGATAACTCATCGCAATAATACCACTGCTATTTGTACCTGCAAGGGAAATTTTTGTTGTTTTTAAAAGTTTTTCTACTTCTTTTATTACTTTTAACGCGGGGATCGCTCTTTGCTTCTAAAGTAAGTACCAAAAAGTAAGCAGCAATTAAAAGCTTAGAAAAAATAAACTTAGTTCTCAATTTCAAGTTGCGAAAAATTGTTGGGAAACTATGACAAAACCAAACAATAATCGTTGTGGCAATTTTCGCAAAACTTATCCAAGGGTTTCTTAGGTCCTGATTCTGTTCATTTACGTTTAGCAGTAGCCTTAGCCGCTTTCTTAGCAGCTTTCTCAGCAGCGATCGCCTCTAACCTTGCCTGCTCTTTTTCTGCCGCAATTTTGTCTAGGTAGTAATGATAATCCCCGCGATAGATGCGAAACTCGCCGTCGCGGAGCTCAACAATTTTGTTGGCAACTTGGGAAATGAAATAGCGATCGTGGGAAACAACAATCACCGTACCATCATAGTGCTGAATTGATTCTTCTAGCATTTCTTTTGCTGGAATATCTAGGTGGTTAGTCGGCTCATCTAATATAAGTAAATTAGCTGGACGCAACAGCATTTTTGCCAAAGCAAGGCGGGCTTTTTCGCCTCCACTCAAGGCTGCTACTTTTTTATATACTGTGTCACCACTAAATAGAAAGCGTCCTAATAAGGTGCGGACTTCTTGATTGTCCCAGTCAGGTACTTCGTCATGGATCGTTTCCATCACAGTTTTGGTAAGTTCTAGCGCTTCGGCTTGATTTTGCTCAAAGTAGCCGGGGATCACATTATGATCCCCTAATTTAACTGTGCCTTCTGTGGGTTTTTCCATGCCCGTAATCAGGCGCAGTAGAGTAGATTTACCAGCACCGTTGGGGCCAAGGAAAGCAATGCGATCGCCTCTTTCAATCAGCAAATTCGCTTCTAAAAATAAAATTTTCTCGTCGTAGGTATGCACCAAGTCTTCAATCAGTACCACTTCTCGCCCACTACGCGGTGCTGGGGGAAAGCGGAAGTGCAAAGTTCTTAACCCACCTGTCGGTGCTTCAACCCGCTCAATTTTATCTAATTGCTTTTCACGGCTTTTAGCTTGGGTGCTACGAGTGGCACTAGCACGGAAGCGATCAACAAAGGCTTGTTGTTTTTCTAGTTCTTTTTGCTGGCGTTCGTAGGCACTTAGTTGTACTGTTTGCGCCTCTGCTTTTTGTAATAAATAAGCAGAATAATTGCCAAGGTAAGTATTGGAAACACCGCGCTCAGTTTCGACAATTTGGGTGCAGAGGCGATCAAGGAACTCTCGGTCATGGGAGACAATTACCATTGGGGTTGTTAGCCCTTTAAGGTAAATTTCCAACCATTCTATCGTTTCTAGATCAAGGTGGTTTGTTGGCTCGTCTAGTAGCAATAAATCGGGCTTTTGGAGTAAAATTTTGCCCAAACTCATCCGCATTTGCCAGCCACCACTAAAAGCGCTGACAAGGCGATCGCCATCTGATTGCTCAAAACCCATTTCTGGTAATATTTTCTCAATCTGTGCCTCTAATCCATAGCCGTTGAGGGCTTCAAATTGCCGTTGCAAGCGATCCATTTTATGGATCAATTTGTCTAATTGTTCTGGATTGGCACTTTCCAGATCTCGATGAACCTGTGTTAGCGATTCATGTACTGTGTTTACTTCGCCGAAGGCGTGCCACAACTCTTCTTTTACAGTGCGTGTGGGATCTACTTCAAATTCTTGGGTAAGGTAAGCGATGTGTAAACTCGCAGGACGGATCACTTCTCCGGCGGTGGGTTCAATTTCGCCCGCAATGATTTTCAGTTGGGTAGATTTGCCTGCACCATTAACCCCAACTAAGCCAATGCGATCGCCTGGTTTGACTTCCCAGTTGACATCTTTCAGAACTTCGCCTGTGGGGTAGATTTTACTAATATGTTCTAGTCGCAGCATCAAGTGTCTCCAAGGGCGATCGCGCTTTGTCGAATTAATCTTAACAAAATTTAACTACAAATTAGCGCTGACAAGTAATTGGAGGCAGCTAGAAGATTGAGTAAGTGATCATGTTTATAGCTTCCAACATAGCCTACTAACTACTCCTGGAGTAAGCGCTCAATCGTGGCATAAATATCACTTCTGTTGCCTTGTCGGCGGAGTCCAACACCACAATCAGAACTACTATAAGATTACGGTCTACTTTGTAAATAATTCGGTATCGCTCACCAACAGCCCGCACACTACGATAGCCCTTAAGTATATCTCCCAAAGGCTTGCCCTGTTTCTCCGGCTCAGACTTAAGTTTTTCAATACGATTAGTCAAGCCTTCCCTGTGGCGCTGATCGTTAACTTCAGCCAGCATCTCTAAAGCCAGGAGAGTCAGTTCAATGCGGTACTCTATCGGAGCTTCTGGCTCAGTCACAGCCCTAATTGTGCTTTGGCTTCTTCCCAGCTAATTGTCTTGCCTTGATCAGCTTGAGCAATGCTCTCCTGTAGCCGATTGGCAAACTTGGAATCTGAAAGGATGTCTAGCGTCTCTAGCAGAGAGGCAAAATGCTCATAGCTGAGTGCAACCATCACGGGCTTCCCTCGCTTGGTAATAATCATAGGTTCATCTGCCAACTGATCGGGCAACCCTAACATCTGTTACCGAGCTTCGGTAATAGTTAGATACTTGGGCATAGTAGTAAGTGTACATTTAAATGTACATCTACCTTAGCATGGCATTCAGGCGTAGGCAAAGCCCGTCGCAAGCGATCGCCTTTTTTACTAAGAGTGCGATGTCAGCGTGTAATCTCTGGGTGCGATTTTAGGTTTGTCAAGTTAAGAGCAGGCGATCGCGTTTTTTACTAAGAGTGCGATGTCAGCGCGTAGCGACCGACGACCCATCAGCTACGCTGTGAACATCGTGCTTGATCGAGTCAATCTTAAAAAATTTAATTATAAATTAGTGACTGACTAACCTGTTTGTGGCGATCGCACATTTGGTCTCGGTTTGTTATGGCGTGATTACTTTTTTTAATCAGTGCAATTACTGTTCTCAGTTACTTTTCTATTTGGTTAGTCTGTAGGCGACTTAGCCAGCCTAGCTCTAAAATCAGTATGTCATCCGAACAGTTCCAAGCAGCACACGATAGCATCTACAGCACTGGCATACGACTTGTACAGTATCTTCATGAAATTGGAGAAGGTCGCCGTAGTGAAGGAAACGACAGCCAAGGACTACACAGTATTGAGGACGATCTAAACAACGCTCTTAAAGCATTGCAGGAGCAAAAGTATCAAGTTGCTGTCATTGCAGCTATGAAAGCAGGTAAAAGCACCTTCCTCAATGCTCTAATTGGTGCAGATATTTTACCGAGTGAAGTAAAATCTTGTACAGTCTGCCGTACCGATGTCCGACACATTGAAGCTGGGCAAAAACCCCGGCTTTTGGAGTATCGAGAGGGGCAAAGACGAGCCGTTGTAGTTGCTGAGGGTGACGCTGGAGAGATTCGCCAAAAATTTCTAGACCATACTCATTATATTCGGGCTAACGCCAATCCTGACAATACTATACGCTTTGAGTTAGAACATCCTATTGAAGCTATCAGCACGCTCTCATCTCTAAATGGCTTCACATTAGTTGATACCCCCGGCCCAAACGAGTGGGAGTCTGCCAATTTTGACACAACAGCTTTAAAGAGAACTGCACTAGAGGCGCTACGAACCTGCAATGCAATTGTATTCGTTCTAAATTATGTTTCTTACAGAGATAACGTTTTTTCCGTTTTTATTAGAGAATTGACCGAAAATCGTGGTGACTTTCTGAAGCAAAATACAGGAAAAATTTACTTTATTCTTAATAAAGTAGATCAGAAAGCAGACAAAGATCAAGATATTGATGACGTAATAAAAAGTCTGCAACAAGAGTTAGTTAATTTCGGTTTTGTGAATCCAATTATCTATCCAGCAAGTGCTAGACAAGGACTTTTGGCAAAACTAATCAAGCAAGGTATAGCAGATGAAAGCCAAATTAAAGACTTTAAAAGGTTCTTTAGTGCTAAATATGCTAAGGAAGATGAGCAAGGCAATCAAATAACACCTGCACCTAAAATAATTGCACCACAAGCTTTAGAAGATAGCGGGACTATCACTATTGAAAATACAGTGATTCAAGCCATTATTCATAATTCCGGCTGGAATCTTTTAAGTGATGTTTTGGCAAAAATGAGTAAGGCGGCAAAAGCGATTGAGGATACCCTCAACACACGATTAAGCGGGTGGGAAATAGAAATCGAAACACTCAAACAGAAAGTAGATGAGTATAAAATACGTTCTGAGTCTGCCCAAAAGAAAGTTAACAATCTAAAAACTTCTGTAGAGGAACAAAAACAAACACTTATTAAAGGATTTAGCGGAGGAATTAGTGCTTTTGCTGAAGGTGCTAAAACTAAAATAGAGGATGAAATTACTCAAATTGCAGAATCAAGAGCTTCTAAGCATCGGAAGCCTAAAGTTAAGCAAAAACCTATAGAAGTTGTCAGTAATAACAATAATGAATTTAATCTATGGACAATGTTTGGGGGTATAGGCGCAAATTTGTTGGAGCTTATTCCTATTGTAGGCAAAGCTTTAGCAGAATCTTTCAAAATAGCATCATCTCTGATGGATGCTTTACTTAGTGCTACACCAGAACCATTTAGCAACCCTGAGCCTGAGCAAGATGAAAACTTAGATCCATACATAATTAGGGTTAAGACTCGGAAAGAGGCTGAAAAAATTGGACGCACCATAAATGATTTTTGCGCTCCTCACATTCAAAGTTGGTGGATAGACACACAAGATAGTCTGGTAAGAGAGGGTACACGCATTCGAGAAGAGTTAGTCCAAAAAATTCAAGAAGATATCCAACAAATATCAGACGAATTGTCTAACTATCTTGGAGAAGCTTTGCAAGTTGAACTGAATATTAACCCAATTCAGTTTCCTAGTTTTGATTTTCCAGGAATTGATGCCCGAATTCAATATCAACAACAAGTGTTTACAAGGTCACACAAAGGTAAAAGAACAAGAAGTCGTTGCTGTGATTCTGATCAAGTCTATTATGTTGATGTGCCAGTTCAGGAGCAGCGTTCCATCTACGAAGTTGATTTACGCAAAACATCAGAGGCAATCAAACTTAATATAGATAAGCAAATATCTAGAAACAAAGAACTTTTACAGCGAGTCATTGAAAAACAAGTTTCAGATGATTTCAAAAATGCAGAGAAACAAATTAATGACTATATAAAAAGGTTTCAAGATGAGTTTGATAGTTTGCTAAAAGAACGGGAAACGCGAGAAGCAGAAACAGATCAGATTCGTGCAATACTTGAGGAGAAAAAGGCACAACTAAATGAATATTTAAGTGAGTTGGCTTCAATGCGAGATTCCCTGAATAGTTGGAAACCTGTGCAAACGGTTAGGTAGACTCAGCTAATTACTAGGATTGCGATCGCGTCTTGGGAATTAACAATGTGCGATCGCAATCAACCTTAACCAACTGCGCGGCGTGAAGTGTGTAGGCGCATAGCGGCTTGTCGCGAGACATCGCCTTTAATCAGGCTAGCAGTTGGTATACTAAGAAGCGCTGTCACTTTTTCTCTATTAACCTCACTCTGAGGACTGATTTTGTGCCGCCTGCCTTACTTCTTCTACGCTCAATCCTAACGCCTCTGCTACCTGCTTTACGCTCAACCCCAATGCCAACAACCTGGGGGAAGCTTCTAACTTAGCCTTTTGCTCGCCTTCTTGTACGGCTTCCCGATACACTCTTGTTTGCTTTAAATCGCTCAATTCAAACATTGCTTGTATCTCCTCTCGACTCGTGTTTGGCAATTTATAGAATAATATTGTCTCTATTAATTGTAAGAATTTTTGCTGTTGCAGTTCATCGGCTATCTCTTGCCTCACTTTATCTATCAGGCTCCTTGCTTGCCCAACCGCTCTTGCTGCTGGCGAAATCACTAAATTAAGGGTTCCGATGCCAATTGAGTATTCAGCCGCCTCACTTAATTCATTTAGATAGACTTGACTGACGCGCTGGCTTGCAAAAAACTCACAATAATGTTTTATATCTCCTATATCTACACTCTGACTTGGGTATAGAACGACGGCACGCCAATCGTTTCTTGGTTTATTCTGACGAAGGTACAAAAAGATTTCTGCAAAGAATCGAGAGTAAAATTCTGAATCTGATTGAAACTGAACTTCAACAAAATAAATATAGTTGTTTACTTCTTGGACAGGCAGAAATACGCCATCAATGCGAAAGGCAGTTTGTTTAATTTAAACAGATGAAAAATTATAAGTATTAGCCTCTATAGACGGATTGCTAATAATTTCAAAAAATATACTGGGAAATTCTTGAAACAGACGATAGAAAATGCTGTCGGTTTTCACAAAGTTGTCGAAAATCCCAGATTTTGCAATGTTATTGGTGCGATCGCCTTTAATATCTATTTACCGTTCAAATTTCTAAATAAGTCATCTACGAAGTAGAAGCAGCCAACTCCGCTAGGCGCTCCTGCTGATCTTGAGAAATACAATCTTGAATAATCGGTTCCAAGTCACCTTCAAGAACTGGGTTAAGCGCATAGTTTTTATTTAAGCGATGGTCAGTGACACGATTATCTTTATAGTTGTAGGTACGGATTTTTTCTGAGCGCGAACCTGTACCAACTTGCGATCGCCGCATCGAAGTTACCTCTGCCTGCTGTTCCCGTAACTTCATTTCATAAAGCTTGGCTCGGAGAATCTGCATCGCCCGTTCTTTGTTTTGCAGTTGGCTCCGTTCTTCTGTACAGAAAATCCTAATTCCCGTCGGTTTGTGGAACAAATCAGCTGCTGTCTCAACTTTATTGACATTTTGCCCACCAGCACCGCCAGAACGAGCCGTACTCATTTCAATATCTTTCGGGTCAATGTGGATTTCGACATCATCCACTTCCGGCATTACCGCTACTGTTGCTGTTGAGGTGTGAACTCGTCCTCCAGCTTCTGTTAGTGGTACGCGCTGTACTCGATGAACTCCGGCTTCAAACTTTAATTTGCTATAAACTTGGTCGCCCTGAATTTCTAAAACCGCTTCCTTAAAGCCGCCCATTTCAGCTACTGATTCGCTTACTAGCTTCACTTTCCATTTTTGAGGCTCGGCATAACGCGAATACATCCGCACCAAATCACCCGCCCAAATACTCGCTTCATCACCACCAGTACCTGCGCGAATTTCTAGCATGATGTTTTTATCATCATTCGGATCGCGGGGTAAGAGCAAAAGTTTTAAGCGTGCTTCTAGCTGTTCTAGCTTGACTTCCAAATCTTGAACTTCCAAGGCTGCCATCTGTTCCAACTCTAGGTCACTGGCTGACTCTTTTAATACCTGACGAACATCCGCTAGTTCTTCTTGAGTGGTTTTCCAGATTTCATAAGTATTTACCACTTGTTCCAAGGAAGAACGTGCCTTTGCTACCCGTTGCATTTCTGGAGGATCGGTAGCAATATCAGGGTCACTAAGGCGGCGGGTCAATTCATTGAATGTTTGCTCAACTGATTGTAGTTTGCTCAACAGGTATGTTTCAGCCATGACAGCGATCGCTTTATAAAAAAGGGCAGGGTTCGGGGATCAGGGGTTAGGAAAATCAGACCACTATCAGGGAATGGGCTATTAATCTTCCTTGTTTCAAAAGGACTATTTTGGAACACAAAGGGCTAGGTATGTACTTAAATCTAAGTTTTTTGCGCTACTCCCTAACCCCTGCTTGCAAAAATCCAAAATCCACTTTCAACACAAGCTGAAGGCTGACCGCGCTACTCTTTGTTTGGTTCAGAGTTATCTGCTGGCGATTCCTCTTCCATCATCCCGTATTTCCGTAAGAAACGCTCGACTCGACCTTCAGTGTCAATAATCTTTTGCGTACCAGTGTAAAACGGGTGGTTCCCAGACCAAACATCAACGTGCAGTTCTGGTTTAGTTGAGCCAACAGTCGTTACTACTTCTCCGTTGCAGTAAACCTTAGCTTCTGCGTACCACTTAGGATGAATATCAGGTTTAGCCATTGTTATTTTCTTGATGATTTTTTAATTTATACCTATTTTAGCTTTTAGATGGTAGTCATAGGCATTCTGCTTATGGCTACCCGTCTATAGCCTTTAACGTTTAGAGAACTGAGGAGCTTTCCGAGCTTTGTGCAAACCGTATTTCTTCCGCTCTTTTGCTCGTGGATCGCGGGTAAGGTAGCCCTCGATTTTCAAAGGTGGGCGATTGTCTGGGTCGAGTTGACAAAGGGCGCGAGCCACTCCTAGACGAATCGAGTCCGATTGTCCTGTTAACCCGCCACCGTGAGCATTAACCAAGATGTCATATTCATTTTCCAGCCCCAAAGTTTCTAATGGTGCTTTAGCGACTGAAAGGTAATTAGGATTGAATTGGAAGTACAAGTCGCCAGGTTTACCATTAACAGTTAGCTGACCGCTACCTGGAACCAGACGTACTCGTGCTACCGAAGATTTACGACGACCTGTACCCATGTACACGACCCGACCAGTGTTTGTGTCTGCTGCTTGCATTATTAAGATTCTCCTGGAATTGTATTAATTTTTAGCTCTTGGGGTTTTTGAGCTTCATGGGGATGATCGGCTCCAGCGTAAACTTTAAGCTTGGTGAAAAGTTGGCGACCTAAGCTATTTTTCGGCAGCATTCCCTTAACTGCGTGTTCGACAATTCGTTCTGGTATGCGATCTTGCAGTTGAGCAAAGGTCTCCGTCTTCATCCCACCTGGTCTTCCAGAGTGACGACGGTAGAGCTTCTGGCTGTGTTTTTTCCCTGTAACGGTGACTTTTTCAGCATTGACGACAACCACGAAGCCACCAGTATCCATGTGCGGGGTATATTCGGGTTTATTTTTACCGCGTAGAATCATGGCTATTTCGGTTGCTAGTCGACCAAGGCGTTGATCAGTGGCATCAACTACATACCACTCGCGGTTAAGCGAATCTTGAGCGGGAAGGTAAGTTTTGTTCATCATAGTTTTAGTATCCTTTTTTATTTACTAGGGGATGGGGGCTAGGGGTTAGGGTAATTTTCTTCCCTTCTGCTATTTTTTCCTCTCCCTCTGCTTGATAATTCATTTCGGTAGGTAAAACCAATAGAGGTAGTGTGTCATGCCAGACTTCTAAGGGAAAAGGAAATTCTGGATAGCCAACTCGCAGTAAGCATAAACCGTGAGCAGGAGCAGCATATTTCACTTCTTCACGGCGCTGCTGTTGCCAAAGTTGAGTAAAGCTATCGGGTGAAAGCATCCCTCTTGCTACCTGAACCAATAACCCAACTAACAGCCGCACCATACCGTACAAGAACCCATTTGCCTGTATTTCAATATGGATGAACGGTCCTTGCCGATAACAATCTGCTGCTTGTATCTCTACCCAAGAATGCGCTCTACTTGATCCAGCTCGATGGAAAGCAGCCAAGTGATGGTGTCCAATTAAAGGATTCATCGCGGCTTGAATCAGCGCTTCATCCAAGGGTTGATAATAATAATGCCAACTAAATGGTCTGACAAACAAGTTTGGTCGGGAGTCAGTGTAAAGTGTGTAGCGATATCGCCGCCACTTGGCACTAAAGCGCGCGTGCCAGCGATCGCTAACTTTAGCTGAAGCTCGAATCAATATATCATTGGGCAAACGACTATTGAGAATTGCCGCCCAACGTTCAGCTGGAATAGGACTGCTAGTTTCAAAATGGGCTACTTGAGCGGCAGCATGAACTCCAGCATCAGTCCGACCAGCACCATGTATTGTCACTGGGCAACCCGCTACACTTTTAAGTGCTTGTTCTATTGCTTCTTGTACTGTACGCTGCCCTTTTTGCCGTTGCCAACCATGAAAATGAGTACCCAAGTATTGAATTACCAGGGCTACTCGGTTTGTAGGTTCAGATTGGGATACAGCCATGTATTTCAGAGGTAAGAGGCATTGTTTATAGGCTAAAAACTCTAGGCATTGAACGTGCTTAGTGTTTTACCCCTAATTCCTCGCCTTTAGTCCCTATACAAGTTCAATAATTGCCATCTCAGCGTTATCACCCCGGCGAGGCACAGTTTGGAGAATTCGAGTATAACCGCCTGCACGACTACCATAGCGGTTGGGGGCTTGCTCAAATAAAGCATGAACCAGCTGTTTATCATAGATATAGCCGAGAGCTTGACGACGGGCGGACAAAGAGCCATCTTTAGCTAAGGTAATCATTTTTTCTGCTTCAGAGCGAACTACCTTTGCCCGTATTTTGGTGGTAGTTATGCGACCATGCCGGATTAGTTCCGTAGTCAGCGCTCTTAAGAGAGCGCGGCGTTGGTCAGCTGGCTTGTTTAGTTTTTTGACACGACAACGGTGACGCATTGTTAGGTTTCAGGGTTGAGTTTTGAGTTTTAAGTTTTTAGAGTAGTCCAAAAACTAATAACTATGTTGGCTTTGCTGATTTTTCATGTGGTAAAGTGATGCCTAATCGATCCTGCAAGGCATCAATAACTTCTTCGGCGGACTTTTGACCGAAGTTTTTAATCTCTAGCAAGTCTTCTTGGGTGTAGTCCAACAAGTCTGCTACTGAGTTAACTTGCGCCCGCTTTAGACAGTTGTAAGCCCGTACCGAAAGCTGTAGCTCTTCAATTGGAATTTGACTCGTTGGATCTTCGTCTGTTGGCAATTCATCTTTCAGCGCTTCTAAAGAAATATCTTTTAAAGGATTAAATAAATCCACTAAGATATTAGCGGCGGAAGAAAGTGCCTCTTGCGGAGTTAAACTGCCATTTGTCCAAATTTCTAGAATCAAGCGATCTTTGTGTGTCGAGCCATCAACACGCGCATCCTCGACGCTGTAGTTGACTTTCCGCACTGGCATAAAAATTGCATCGATCTGAAGAAAGTCTAAAGCTGTAGCTTCTTCACGCCCCCGTTCAACGGTGCGATAACCTTTCCCCTTATCAATCCGAAATTCCATTTCCAGCTTTGCACCCTCGGCCAAGGTTGCCACGTACTGACTCGCTTCCACTACTTCTACTTCCGAGGGCAAATCAAAGTGAGCGGCAGTTACTGTTGCTGGCCCATTAATGAGTAATCTACCGATTTGCGGCTGGGAAGAATAGCTTTTGAGTACAACTTCTTTCATCCGCATCATAATTTCCAGCACATCTTCACGTACGCCAGGAATTGTGGCAAACTCGTGACTAACACCAGCAATCCGAATAGCTGTTACTGCTGTGCCTTCTAAATTAGACAGTAATATCCGCCTTAAAGCGTTACCAACCGTCGTTCCTTGACCGCGATCAAGAGGCTCCAGAACAAATTTACTGTATTGACTCCGATTATCCTGAGTATTAGACTCGACACATTCAATTTGAAACTGCGCCACGGAGTATCCTCCCTTATTTTTAGCTTTTAAAAAAGGCAAAGCAATTGCCTTGCTAATTTCATTGAATTTCCCACTGTTGATGTAAATCGAATTACGCTACCAACAGCAGGACAATTTAATCCTTTCGCCACAGCGCAAACGCGCAAAGCTGGATACTTTGCGCAACTAGGCTCTACGAGTTAAGGTTTACTGCCCATGCCTAATAGTTGAGTTTATACTCGACGACGTTTGGGCGGGCGGCAACCATTGTGAGGAATAGGGGTAATGTCACGAATCACTGTAATTTCTAAACCAGCCCCTTGTAGCGCCCTGATCGCAGTTTCTCTACCTGCTCCAGGTCCACTTACCATTACTTCAATCTGCCGCATCCCTTGATCAACTGCTCGTCGAGCTGCACTTTCAGCAGCAGTCTGGGCCGCAAAAGGAGTTCCCTTTTTAGCACCCTTAAAGCCGCTGGAACCAGCTGATGCCCAGGAGATTACATCACCATTTTGATCGGCAATGGTAACAATACTGTTGTTGAACGTAGACTGGATGTATGCCATCCCGTTAGGTACGTTACGTTTTTGCTTCTTAGCACCGGATTTTTTTGTTGGTTGTCGCGCCATATTGGTCTTGTAGAATAAGCTTTAAAATTTCTGAGCGGAGTAACACAGGGCAGTGCGCTTCTCCAAATGAAAAAACTATTTGCCACTGGGTGCTTTTTTCTTGCCAGCCACTGTCTGCCGTCTACCACGCCGTGTCCGTGCATTAGTACGGGTTCGTTGCCCACGTAGTGGTAAACCCATACGATGACGACGGCCTCGATAGGTGCCAATGTCTATTAAGCGCTTGATGTTCATTGCCTCCAAGCGCCTCAAGTCTCCTTCGACTTGATAGTTAGCCTCTACTTCACCTCGTAGAGCCGTAACATCAGCATCGCTTAAATCTTTAATTCGGGTATCTGGGTTAACACCTGTAGCAGCCAAAATTTGTTTTGACCGTGATAGCCCAATTCCGAATATGTAAGTTAAACCAATCTCTACACGCTTATCGCGTGGAAGGTCTACACCGGCAATCCGTGCCACGCTTCTTTCTCCCTAGTTGCGTTTTTTTACAAAGAGCTTTAATAACATAGTTATTAAAGTTATCCATTTTGAATTAGTGCTGATCTATCTAACCTTGGCGTTGCTTGTGTTTTGGGTTAGAACAAATGACCATGACGCGACCACGACGGCGAATGACGCTACACTTTTCACAAATTTTCCGTACAGAGGCTCTAACTTTCATTCTGTTTCAAATCATTCCAAACTTAATATTTTACCATTTTTGCGGCTATAGCACAAATATTTATATTTAAAGATATAAAATGATATCTATAATTTGAAAATGCACCAATACTTACTTTTTACGCAGGCGATAAGTAATTCTGCCTTTTGTTAAGTCGTAAGGAGTCAGTTCTACTTTGACGCGATCGCCAGGTAAAATTTTGATGTAATTACGCCGAATCTTACCGGAGATATGAGCTAGAACATTAAAGCCGTTGTCTAGATCCACGCGAAACATAGCATTAGGAAGAGACTCTGTTACAGTCCCTTCCATTTCAATTAAATCTTGTTTAGACAATTTGGTTTTTCCTCAACTCAATCAACTGCTTAATTAATTACAATTACGAACGAAATTGCAACTGTGGTTAATATTTTTAAGCCTAAAGCAGCATCCCATTAATATATCTTATCAAATTTTAACTGGAATTTGTGAGATTTAAATGTTAAGGGATGTAATACATATTATTCTTGCGTTGGCTGAATTAGGAGTCAAACATAAACAATATTTTTTGCTTCCTACTGCACTGCAAGTTAATGTAACAACTTATGTAATCATTTTCTCCAAATCATTAGTAACTTCTGCCAAGGCTTGATTACCATTAACTGATAAAAGCTGCTGGCGATCGCGGTAAAAGTTAATCAAGGGTGCTGTTTGCAGGCGATAGACTTCTAAGCGACGGCAAATGACTTCTTGGGTATCATCTGGACGACCACGTCCTGAAAGACGCTCAATCAAAACTTCGTCAGGTACTTCTAGATTGATAACTTGAACGGTCTTTTGCCCTAGTTTTTGGAGTAATTCATCCAGAAATTGAGCTTGGCTGACGGTACGAGGAAAGCCATCTAAAATCCAACCTGAGCTAGTATCTGATTGACTTAGCCGTTCCTCGGCCATGTCTTGAATAAGTTGATCAGGAACTAATTCACCTTTATCTACATAACTTTGAGCTTTGATGCCCAAAGGCGATCGCTCTCGCATTGCCCCACGTAACATATCACCAGTTGAAATATGGGGAATATTTTTGTGATGAGCTAATGTTTGAGCTTGAGTTCCTTTACCAGCTCCCGGCGGCCCCAAGAAGATCAATCGCGTCACTATTGTTTCACCATTCCTTCATAACGTTGGGAAATAACGTATGTTTGGATTTGTTTTGCCGTGTCTATCGCTACCCCAACTAAAATCAGCAAAGAAGTTGCTCCCAAGCCTTGAAAAGTTCGCACTCGCGTAGCGCTTTCAACTGCTGTTGGCACAATAGCAACTAAACCTAAAAAGATTGCACCCAAAAAAGTCAATCTATTTAAAACTCGCTCTACATAATCACTTGTTGCCCGACCAGGGCGAATACCAGGAATACTAGAACCCATCTTTTTCAGGTTTTGTGACAAATCGACTGGGTTAACAATCAGCGTTGCATAAAAGTAGCTGAAGAAAACAATTAAGACGAGGTAAGTAAGTGCGTAAGCCCAAGGTGCAGAACCGTTTGGGCTAATATAACTAGCGATCTTAATCAAAGACTCATTGCGAGTAAAATTAGCTAGAGAAGCTGGCAAAATTAAGACAGAAGACGCAAAAATGATTGGCATTACGCCTCCTTGATTTAGGCGCAGTGGTAGATAGCTGCGTTGCTCCTGATAAAGCTTTCGTCCTACTTGGCGTTTTGCAGAGATAATTGGAATTCTGCGACTGCCTTCTTGGACAAACACGATCCCGACAATCATCACCAGAAAAACTAGCAACAGAATAACTACACGCCCCACAGCCTCTCTACCGCCAGTTTGAGCCAAAGAAATTGTATCTTCCAAAGCTTTGGGAAGTGAAGCTACAATATTGACAAAAATCAACAGTGATGCTCCATTACCAACGCCGCGCTCTGTAATTAACTCTGATGCCCACATGACAAACATAGAGCCAGCTACAAGAGCGATCGCAGTTTCAGCGACAAATATAGGACCTGGGTTAAGCGCATACGGTTTTAGCCAGACTGCGGCAATAAACACACTTTGGATGATTGCCCATCCTAAAGATACATAGCGTGTTAATTGTGAAATTTTTCTGCGTCCTGCTTCTCCTTCATTTTTCTGTAAATTTTCTAAAGCAGGAATTGCAGCTGTTAACAGTTGAATAATGATTGAAGCATTAATGTATGGCAAGATTCCGAGGGCAAAAATTCCTAAAGTAGAAAGTCCGCCTCCAGAAAAAATGTTTAACAAACCGAATAAAGGATTGTTACCTTGGATCGATTGGGCAAACTGCTCTCGATTAATTCCTGGTACAGGCAAAAATACGCCAACGCGAGCCAAAATCAAAATACCAATAGTCACAAACAACCGACTTCTTAGTCCAGCTGCTTGTGCCATCTGCATAAATGTTTCTTGAGCCGTTGGGGCTTTGTCTCGACTAATCATAAAAGAGTACCTTTTTAATAAAAAGGGGTCAGGGGGCAGAGGGGAGCAGAAAATATGAACAACTTATAAAGGATTCAGATCAACTTGTGCCATCTGAAAAGAAGCTATAGCTCACTAGGGTGATACATTTACCCTAACCCCTAATTTTTAGCTCCTGCTCCCTTTGCAGTTGTTACTTCACAACTCCCGCCAGCTGCCTCAATCTTGCTACGAGCCGTTCCTGTAAAAGCTGCTGCTTGTACCTTTAGTGGTACATTTAATTCTCCATTGCCCAAAATTTTCAGCGCTCCTCGACTAGCAGTAAGAATGCCTGCTTCTTTTAAGGAAGCTAGATTAACTTCTGTATTTGCAGGCAGGGCAGCAAGCTTCTCAACATTAATCGTAGTGTACTGTTTTCGATTAATAAGTGGAAAGCCTTTTAACTTTGGCACTCGGCGATACAACGGCTGTTGACCACCTTCAAAACCTGGTCTTGTGCCGCCACCAGAGCGCGAATTTTGTCCACGCATACCTCTACCAGCACTAGCACCTTGACCAGCAGCAATTCCTCGTCCTACACGGCGGGGGCGTTTTTTTGAGCCTTTTTGAGGCCGAGCATCATTTAGTCTCATTTACTTTTGACCGAGTGACAATTTGTACAAGTCTGAGAAAAATACCAGGTTTTTAAAACTATACGTAGAGATTCTCGATTGGAATGCCGCGTTCTTCAGCGACTTCGGCAAACGTGCGTAGCGTAGATAAGGCATCAACAGCGGCTCTAGCATTATTAAGCGGGTTATTTGAACCAAGCTGCTTGGCTAAAATATTCCGAACGCCTGCTAACTCTAAAACAGTTCGCACAGCGCCACCAGCAATAACGCCAGTTCCTGGTGCTGCTGGTCGCATCATTACTTTTGCACCGCCACCGACACCATTAATTGGATGGGGAATCGAGTTTGCCTTGGTAAGTGGAACTTCGATTAAATGTTTTTTGCCGTCGGCTACGCCTTTTTTAACAGCACCGATAACATCTCCAGCTTTACCGACTCCAATCCCAACTTGTCCACGCTCGTTACCGATCGCAACGATCGCACGGAAACTGAGCTTTTTACCTCCTTTGACGACCTTGCTTACCCGTCTTATTTGAATGACTCGCTCTTGAAAAGTAGTTTCTTTTTCTTTAGCGCGGTTGCTTTTGCGACGATTAGTTGCCATAGAAATGTTTTAGTAATGGTTGTTAATTGTTTGTTACTAGATATCTAAAAACTAACAATTAAAAATCTAATCCTGCTTCGCGGGCGGCTTCGGCTAGTGCTTTTACACGACCATGATACAGGTTGCCTCCACGATCAAAGACGACCTTTGATATACCTTTTTCGAGCGATCGCTGTGCAATTAACTTGCCAACTTCAACTGAAGCATCACAGTTACTCTTTGAATCTAGCGATTTTAAATCTGGATCTAAAGTTGAGGCTGCAACTAGGGTGCTATGGCTAGTATCATCAATTACCTGAGCGTAAATATGCTGATGTGACCGAAAGACCGCCAATCGGGGACGTTCTGAAGACCCATTGACTCTACCGCGAATGCGACGATGTCTATTTATCTTTGATTCTCTACGACTAAGCTTCATTTTTACTTCTTACCTGCCTTACCAGCTTTACGTCTGACCACTTCACCGGCATAGCGAATACCTTTGCCTTTGTAGGGTTCTGGTGGACGAACAGAGCGAATTTTAGCGGCTGTGTTGCCTACCAATTCTTTATTAAAGCCACTGACAATTACGTTAGTATTATTTTCAACTACTAACTCAACTCCTTCAGGCGGCTCAATCTGTACCGGATGACTATATCCTACGTTCAAAGTCAAGTTGCGACCTTGAACTTGGGCGCGATAGCCAACTCCTTGAATTTCCAAGCGACGCTGAAATCCCTGAGAGACTCCCTCTACCATGTTGGCAACCAAAGTACGAGAAAGACCGTGTAGCTGGCGAGATGTGCGGGATTCATCCTGCCTATTCACCAACAATGTTTCTCCTTCCTGCTGCACATTAACGGCAGCTGGTAGTGAGCGCGAAAGTTCGCCTTTGGGGCCTTTAACAGCAATATGTGACCCATCAATTGTCACTTGTACTTTAGCGGGAATAGTAATTGGGCGCTTACCGATTCGAGACATAACTTGTATTTACTCCTTGATTAGAGGCGAGATGCAAAAGACCAGAGATAGGAGGCAACAAAATCGATGCTTTTGTAGCTCCGCGTTTCTCCCGTCCTACCATATATAGCAAAGCACTTCTCCACCCAAACCTTGACGGCGTGCTTCCCGGTCGGTCATGATCCCGCTTGAGGTAGAAATAATAGCAATGCCGATACCACCAAGCACTCGTGGCAATTCTTTGCGATTCGAGTAAACTCGCAAACCGGGCTTACTAATGCGCTTCAAAGCAGTAATTAGCGGCTGGCGATTCCCCTTATATTTCAAGGAAACCACCAAGTTTCGCTTTATTCCTTCTTCTGATTCTTGAAATTCACCGATAAAGCCTTCATTTTGAAGAACTTTTGCAATGCTGCGGGTCATCTTAGTTGCTGGAATTTGCGTAGTCTGATGCCGCGCCATGTTGGCATTGCGGATGCGCGTCAGCATATCTGCAATTGTGTCGTTAGCCGCCATGTTTCCTCTTTAATATTTTATTGATCCCGGAAGGGCATTCCCATTGCTTTAAGTAAGGCGCGGCCCTCTTGGTCGGTTTTAGCCGTAGTGATGATTGAAATATCCATGCCGCGAATTTGGTCAATACTGTCGTATTCGACTTCTGGAAAAATCAACTGCTCTCTAACGCCGAGGGTATAGTTACCGCGACCGTCAAAGCTTTTAGGACTCACACCGCGAAAGTCTCTAATTCGGGGTAAAGCTAAGTTGATCAAGCGATCAACAAATGCGTACATCCGATCGCTTCTGAGGGTAACCATCAGACCAACAGGCATACCTTGACGAATTTTGAAGCCTGCGATCGCCTTTTTGGCGCGTGTCACTACAGGTTTTTGACCTGTAATCACAGCCACTTCATTTAAAGACCCTTCTAGCAATTTAGCGTTTTGGGCTCCCTCCCCCAAACCCCTGTTAACTGTGACTTTGATCAATTTAGGCACCTGATGAATATTGGCGTACTGAAATTGATCCATTAACTGGGGGACAATCGTTTCTTGGTATAAAGTTTTGAGTTGTGTTGCCATAGTTTTTTCCTTATCTTCCCTGGACTTGGTCAGGGCATTTAGCTTTCAGCTTTTTGAGTTGTTGCCCGAAAATCAGAAATTTTTGTTTTCTAGATTTTGAAAGATCAATAAAGCTGAATTGTGACTGTTATTTGTCAATGACTTCACCTGTTTTTATCAGCTTGCGTAGCTTGCGGCCTTGTTCATCAAAGGTGTAGCAGATGCGACTAGCAACATTTTGTTTATTGGAATAGTGCATAACATTGGAACTATGAATTGGGAATTCCATTGTCACAACGCGCCCCGATTCCCCTTCTTGTTGAGGTTTGACGTGCTTAGTTTTGATGTTTACGCCTTTGACAATAACCTTACTTACTTTGGAGAAAGTCCGCACAATTTCGCCAACTTTGCCTTTATCTTTGCCGCTGATCACTTGTACAGTGTCCCCGGTTTTGACGTGCATCTTGTATCTTTGAACTTGATTTGTTTTATTGCGCTGCTTAATTGCCACTAGAGAACCTCCGGGGCCAAAGAGACAATTTTAGTAAAGTTTTTGTCGCGCAGTTCCCGTGCTACTGGTCCAAAAACCCGTGTTCCTCGTGGGTTCCCGTCTGCGTTAATAATCACAGCGGCGTTGTCATCAAAGCGAATACTCATGCCGCTATCTCGACTTAATCCTTTGCGAGTGCGGACAATAACGGCCCGTACTACATCAGATTTTTTTACAGCCATGTTGGGGATGGCATCTTTGACAACGCCAATAATTACATCGCCCACATTGCCATAACGCCGATTGCCTGCGCCCATAACGCGGATACACATTAATTTTCGAGCGCCGCTATTATCTGCGACATTGAGGTAAGACTGAGTTTGAATCACAATTGGTCTCCCTATTGTCTAGCTAGTAGTATTACTACTAAGTATGTCTGCCACAATCCAGTGCTTGGTGCGACTAAGTGGTCTAGTTTCTTGAATGCGGACGCGATCGCCCACTTGACACTTATTTTCCTCATCGTGAGCTTTATACCTCTGGGTACGTACTACAATTTTTCCGTATTTAGGATGAGGAGCGCGGTTTTCGATGGCTACCACTACCGTTTTGTCCATTTTGTCGCTCACTACCAAGCCGACTCTTTCTTTAACTGCCATAATCTACCTATTCTTGTAAGGGAGTTTCCGGTTCGCTCAAGCCTTCCGGAATCACGTCTGCAACCGACTCTGGCGCTGCGGCTGAATTCGCTACTGCTTGTCGCTCGTATTCTACGGTTAGCAATTGTGCGAGTCGATGTTTAGCGTGTTTAAACTGATGCGGCTTGTCTAACTGCCGAGTTGCTTGTTGCAACCGCAGTTGAAATAGTTGCTTTTTAATCGCAAGAATTTGCTCAGACAATTCTGCATCGCTTAAATCTCTAGCTTCTGAAATTTTAGGCAGAGCCATAAATCTACCCCTGCTCTTCTTCAGAGCGCATAATGAACTTCGTTTGAATTGGCAACTTGTGGGAAGCCAAACGCATTGCTTCTCTTGCGGTTGCTTCGGGAACACCAGCGATTTCAAACAGAATCCGCCCTGGTTTAACTACAGCTACCCAAAATTCCGGCGAACCTTTACCGGAACCCATCCGAGTTTCAGCTGGACGCATGGTCACGGGTTTATCAGGGAAAATCCGAATCCATATTTTGCCACCACGACGGATATAACGAGTCATTGCCCGACGACTGGCTTCTATTTGACGCGAAGTAATCCAAGATGGTTCTTGAGCTTGGAGACCAAAATCGCCAAAATTAAGGTTGTTACCTCTGGTAGCTAGACCGGCCATCCGTCCGCGTTGTTGTTTGCGGAATTTAGTTCTTCTGGGACTTAGCATAACTTAATAGGGTTTTAGGTATTGAGTATTGAGTATTGGGTATTGGGTAGAGGGATTCTCTCTAACACCTAGCACCTAACACCTAACACCCACTTATTCTTCATTTGAGCGATCTTCAAATTGCTGCTTTCGGCGTTGTTGCTGTTGGCGGCGACGTGGTTGAGCGGCTCCAGGGGCTTGCTGTGGTTCTTGTCCAGGTATAATTTCCCCCTTGAAAATCCACACCTTGACACCAAGAATGCCATATACCGTTTTAGCGGTAGTGTAAGAGTAATCAATATCAGCCCGTAAGGTATGTAAAGGTACTCTTCCTTCTCTAGTCCATTCTGTACGGGCAATCTCGGCTCCATTCAGCCGACCACTTACTTGAATTCGGATGCCTTGGACACCTGCTTTCTGGGCGCGTTGAATTGCTTGACGCACAACTCGCCGGAATGAAACGCGGCGCTCTAGCTGTTGAGCAATGTATTCAGCAATTAGGTAAGCATCGGCATCAACTTGGGCAACTTCCACAACGTTAATCCGAATTTGGCGATTGCCTCCTAGCACTTCCTGAAGTCCGGTTCGCAAGGATTCGATGCCTGTACCACCGCGACCCACGACAACACCCGGACGAGCGGTACGTACCTCTAATTCAATCTGATCGGCTTTACGATCAATCCTGACTTCGGAAATTCCGGCATTATTAGAGGCTAGCCGACCCAGTTTTTGTTCTACATATTGACGAAGTTTGTAATCTTCTTGGAGAGTTTCTGGATAGCGCTCAGGAGAGGCAAACCAGCGGGATTGGTGTTCTTGGGTTATACCCAGGCGAAAACCGTTTGGATTAATCTTTTGTCCCACAAATGCGTCCTTGAAAAGTGCAGTTGATTATACTGGCGGTGATGAAGCGATCGCCGCTACTTAACTATTTTTGTGTTGCGCCTGGAGAAACAGCCACTGTAATGTGGCACGTCGGCTTGCGAATTTGGTATGCCCGCCCTTGCGCCCTCGGCTGGAAACGCTTTAGCACTGGCCCATGATCTGCAAAAGCTTGACTAATTTTCAAATCAGCCGGATTTAGTCCAGCGTTATGTTCGGCGTTAGCAACAGCAGAACGTAGCACTTTGAGGACTGGATCGCAAGCTCGATAGGGCATGAACTCAAGAATAATTAGCGCTTCTCGGTACGATCGCCCACGAATTTGATCCAAAACACGCCGTACCTTAAAAGGAGACATTCGGATATAACGCGCGATCGCCTTTACTTCAGTAGTATCAGTATCAGTATCAGTAGCCATAAATTTCTCCTTTAGCTATCAGCTTGTCGCGGATCAGCAATCGCCGCAGTTTTCCTTGTAAGCTTTGTAATCTAAGCTCCCTTCAGAATAACTTTGGCTAACTTCTGACCGCCCACTGTCTGCTTTTATCTCCCTGCTTTTTTGTCACTTTTAGCGTGACCTCGAAACGTGCGTGTAGGGGCAAATTCACCCAGTTTGTGTCCAACCATCTGCTCGGTAAGGTAGACTGGCACGTGCTGACGACCGTTATGAACAGCGATCGTATGACCAACCATTAGCGGCAAAATTGTTGAGGCTCGCGACCAAGTTTTAATGACTTGCTTTTCGCCTCTGGCGTTTAGTTTCTCAATTTTTATGAGCAAACTGTCAGCAATGAACGGACCTTTTTTAAGAGAACGACCCATAGTTAAATACTTTTGAGTTCTAATTTCTAAGTGTTGAATAACTTGGTGTAAGTCTTAAATGAGAGTTTTGAGTATCATTGAAAAGTTGCCTCATCATTACTCATTTTCAAAATCATTTAAGACTCACGACCGCCTCGGCCACGTTTAGAAGATTTACGGCGACGACGCACAATTAAGGCATTACTTAGTTTTTTCGGTTTTCGTGTCTTTGCACCTAAAGTGGGCTTACCCCAAGGTGTTACAGGGCCTGCTCTCCCAATTGGCGCTTTACCTTCACCACCGCCATGTGGGTGATCAACTGGGTTCATCACACTACCTCTAACTTTCGGGCGGCGACCTTTCCAGCGATTTCTACCAGCTTTACCTGCACTCAAGTTTCTCGCATCAAGGTTGCCAACTTGCCCAATGGTGGCGTAGCAATCACGACGCACCAGCCGGACTTCTCCTGAAGGCAGCTTGAGGGTAACGTAGTTGCCTTCTTTTGCCACTACCTGAGCGCCAGCACCAGCAGCCCGGACAATCTGAGCGCCTTTACCTGGAGTAAGTTCTACGTTATGAACTGTAGTTCCTAAGGGAATACGCACAAGTGGTAAAGCATTACCATCTTCGATGGGAGACTCAGGACCTGCGATAATCATTGTCCCTACTTGTAATCCATTTGGATGGAGAATATACCTTTTCTCGCCATCCTGGTAATACAGTAGGGCAATCCGAGCGTTGCGGTTGGGATCGTACTCGATCGCTGCTACTTTGGCGGGGATATTGTGCTTGTCGCGCTTAAAGTCAATTACTCGGTAAAGACGCTTGTGGCCTCCACCCCGACGACGACTGGTAATCACACCGCGATTGTTCCGACCTTTGGGGCGATGCACTGATGAAGTTAGAGATCGCTCTGGTTCGCCTTTGGTAATTTCAGCGAAGTCGGAAACAGTAACTTGGCGTGTACTGGGGGTATATGGTCGATAAGAACGGGTACCCATAATTAGTAGTTTTGAAAATGAGTATGGACAACTGATGGGCCTCGCCCATCCTACCTACACTTCTGGGAATAGAACCTGTCTAATCTTGTCTTCGTCCCCAGGAGCCAACGTGACGATTGCTCTTTTATAGTGGGGTTTAAACCCAATAAATTTACCAACGCGACGCTTTTTACGCGGTAAGTGTTGGGTATTCACCTGCACGACTTTTACCTGAAACAAATCTTCAATTGCTGCTTTGATTTCTGGCTTAGTCGCTTGGGGAGTTACTTCAAAAGTGTATTTATTCTGCTCCATCAGGAGAGTAGCTTTTTCAGTCACAATCGGGCGACGCACCAAATCTGGAAGCTTGCGGGGGTCAAAGTTAGGCATTTTTGTAGACCTCCTGAATTTTATCCAGCGCTGCTGGTGTAGTCACAATCTTGTCAGCGTTCAGCAAATCGTAAATATTTAACTGATTAGCTGGAAGCAGCTTGAGATTGGCAACATTGCGAGCTGACAGATAAATTGTTTCTGCTTGCTCAGGCAATATCAACAGAACTTTTGCTCGTGGTTCTACTCCCCAACGGGCGATCGCTGCAATTAATTCTTTTGTTTTAGGTCGCTCTAACTGAGAAGCAAAATCTTCTACTACAATCAAATCTTCGCTGCGACTAAACAGCACTGTTCGCAGTGCTAAACGTCGCTCTTTGCGGTTCATCTTGGTTTCGTAATCTCTCGGCTTCGGACCAAAAATTACACCACCGCCACGCCACAAAGGTGAACGAATTGAACCCGCCCTCGCGCGACCTGTTCCTTTTTGCCGCCAAGGTTTACGACCTCCACCTCTAACTTCTGCCCTCGTTTTTGTGCTGGCATTTCCCTGACGGGCATTGGCCAGTTGTCGCACTAATGCTCGATGCACAATATGAGCCGCGCTTTTTTCACTGGCAACTTTTAAGTCCAGCGTTGTTTGCCCGACTTCTTCTCCTTGCCAGTTTCGTACTACACACTCAACCATGTTGGCTTTTATCTCCCTACACGCTTTGTTGGCACAATACTTAGCAAGGCTCCTGGCTTTCCGGGAACTGCTCCTTTAATTAGCAACAAGTTACGTTCTGGGTCTACCCGCACTACGGTCAACTTACGAATTGTAATTCGCTTGCCACCTAAGCGCCCTGCCATCCGTTTACCTGGATAAACACGACCAGGAGTTGTCCCAGGACCAATTGAACCAGGCGCGCGGTGGTTTTTGGAACCGTGAGACATCGGACCCCGACCAAAGTTATTCCGCTTCTGGTTGCCAGCGAAGCCACGACCGATACTTGTACCAACTACATCTACAGTCTGTCCTGGAGTAAAAATATCTGCCTTAATTTGCTGACCTATACTATATTCACTCGTGTTATCTAATTGATACTCACGCAGATGACGCAACGGTGGGGCAGACGATTTGGCTAAGTGACCCAGCTCCGGCTTGGTCACGGCTTTTTGCTTTACTTCTTTAAATCCAACTTGGATAGCTTGGTAGCCATCGGTTTGTGTTGTCTTAACTTGAGTAACGGTGCATGGACCTGCCTGAACGACAGTGACAGGAATTGCTCTTCCTGCTTCGTCAAATACTTGGGTCATACCCAATTTGGTGCCAAGGATACCTACAGACACAGTAACTGGTTTCTCCTTTTTTTCAAGGGTTACATTGAAATCGGATTACAACCATTCGCTGAATCCGCGTGACCTCTGACTTCCTTTGTGGCAGAAAAACGCTTCTGCAAGAAAGTAATGTCAGGTTGTAATAGAGGCAAATTTACGGCAATTGAGCTATTACAAAGCAAAATTACTATTCAACCCGCCTCTATTGTGAAGCAATAATTTTCATCCAAGCGCGATCGCTCTGGCAATACCCGTTCTCACTAGGACTTAAGCAGCATTCTACCCAGTATCCAACACATGAGAGTTAATATACTTCCTGCTTCACTGACTCTTTCAACCCCAATCCAAGCCATTACCTGAATCTCTACAGATAATTTGACCGAACGTGCCTCACACATTATGTTTAGCATTGGCTATTAACCAAAACGTTCTACGTTTTTCTTTTTGGGGCTTGCAAGATTAGGAGTACTCTTAAACTACTATACAACTCTCTTTCGGTATGGCATAAATTTATTAGCCACGCCAGTTAAAACAAGATGTAAAAGCGATTAATTGAGCTAAGTTATCCTAATTTTTGGTCACGATCTAACACTTTAGACCATCTTTTGAAGATTGTCTACCCAGTGATTAATTTTTAGCAGCTAAATAAATTTGGTTCAGTAATCGTTGACCTGAATTTTAGGAAGTCAAGCCTAAATAAGCATAGTTACCTAAGTTAAAGTAAAATGGGCAGGCAGTTCCGTATTGCTAATGTGGCAATATCTAAGGAAGAAGCTTAGGTGGGCGACAGTTATGGTGCGCGATACCCAACTTGCTGATGCTGCGATCGCAGCATTGGTGTAAATATCGCTTTAAATGGTTAGTAGCCAATCATTAGTATATTTAAGTGCGTTAGCAAAGAAAATCTATGGCACTCCTTACCACTGGCAGACAACTGATTAAAGACTTAGAAAAATTTGGCGCTCTCGGCCTCTATGTCCCCCTTGAAGGAGGCTATGAAGGTCGATACCAACGCCGACTCCGCGCTGCTGGGTATGTCACGTTGCATATTTCAGCACGAGGGTTAGGTGACTTGGCTGCGTATCTAACTGGCGTGCATGGCGTGCGTCCCGCTCACTTGGGTAAGAAAGATATTAGGGTTTATTATCTCCCACCTCTGGTAAGCTACCACCTAGAACAGCTATCGCCACAATCAAAAGGGCTAGTGTTGTGGATCATAGAAGGACATATGCTTTCTAATCAGGAAGTGGAGTTTTTAACAACTTTGCCTAGTATAGAACCACGAGTGAAAGTGGCATTAGAAAGAGGAGGCGATCGCGCTTTTCGGTGGATGCCTTTACAAGAAACTCTGTCACCAAGTTATCAGCAAGTTTAATTATTTTTAATTTGAGCGATCGCTATTTAATGCAAAGTTAGCGATCGCTTTTTTATTGAAACTATTGCCAAGTTATTAGCAAGGTTAATTATTTTTTGTTTAGGCGATCTCTACTTAAACATAATATTAGCGATCGCTTTTTTATTGAAACTGTTGCCAAGTTATTAGTAAGTTTAATTATTTTTTGTTTGGGCGATCTCTAGTTTACAGCTATCTTGCTTAACTCACATCTTGCACCAATCTCAAAGCCTGATAGGGCGGATTTTTTAGTTAAATTGCTTTCAGGCTGTAGCAAGCTTTGATTAAGCTTTCTAAGTCTCAAGGCGAGCGCTCCCGGAACAGGTAAGTCGCCTTACAGTCCTTTGGGTATCCTACGGCAGGTGCATCGCTTGAAAAAATTAGGAGAGCTTGAAAAGTTGATTTTTTTGTGATTGTGCAAGATGTGAGTTAAATCACTGTTTACGAGTTTTTATAAAGTTTTTTTTTCATTCTGCATAATTTCTAGCTTTGAACCTGACAAGTTAAGAGGTGCATTACTTTCATCTTGACAATCAAACTTCAAGCCTCACCCAAGGAACATACTTAGGAACTTCAAGCTGAGGTAGTGAAAGCAATGCATAGCGACAGTAACAAGTCCAAAGTTTTTTATCAACGAGATAGGAAGGAAAAGAAATGGCAATAATCAACGGTAGCGCTGGAAACGACATTCTAACAGGGACTGCACTTGCTGACTCAATATTTGGGTTAGGCGGCAACGACAGCTTACTTGGGTTAGGTAGCAATGATAGCCTTGATGGTGGATTAGGCAACGATACGCTCAACGGTGGAAATGGCATTGATACCCTCAACGGGGCAGCAGGCAATGACACCTACATTATTAACAGCACTACTGACACGATTATTGAGGCTGTGGATTCAGGTATAGATACCGTCCAGTCTTCAATCAGTTATGCGCTGGATGGTGACTTAGAAAACCTGACGCTGACAGGAGGGGCAATCAGTGGTATAGGCAACAGCCTCTACAACACAATTACTGGTAATGCTGCCAACAACTCACTCGACGGAGGAAGAGGCAGCGACATTCTGTATGGCGGAGACGGGAATGATGACCTCTACGCAGGAGACTCATACGATATTTTCTACAGCGACGACAGCGACACTCTTTATGGTGGAGACGGAAATGATACCCTTAGGGCAAGCACCTACTTTGGTTCCGCCTACGGTGCAGACTACGATATTCTGTATGGTGGCAATGGAAACGACGTTTTATTTGCCGATAATTACCTTGTATCGCGCTATAGCGGCTCTTACTACGCTGGAAGCGACGTGCTGTATGGGGGCGACGGGGACGATACTCTACATGGAGGTACGGCAGGCAACGGACTATATGGTGGCACTGGTAATGACACCTACATTGTTTTCAATGACGCGGTTATCGAGGATGCCAATTCAGGTATAGATACTGTTCAGTCTAACTTCAACTTTACGCTAGGTGATAACCTGGAAAATCTGACGCTGACAGGAACTGGAAATACTGAGGGGACAGGCAACGCCCTTAATAACAGGATTAAAGGTAGTGTTGGCATCAATATCCTTAGCGGTGGAACTGGGAACGACAATCTTGATGGTGGAGCAGGGGTTGACACCCTAGTAGGCAATGATGGTAATGATACCCTAATTGGTGGAGCCGATAATGACCTGTTAAAAGGTGGTTTGGGTACTGATCAATTCTTTTATAACACCAATGCCGCCTTTACTGCTGCTGCAATCGGTAGAGATACCATTAGTGACTTCCTTAGCGGTACTGACAAAATCGTTTTAGACAAAACAACATTCACAGCTCTTAGGAGTAGCGCGGGTAATGGTTTTAGTGTAGCTGGAGACTTTACCAGTGTTATTAATGATGCCGCTGCTACTACCAGCAGTGCACGCATTGTTTATAGTGTTGCCACCGATAACTTGTTCTACAACCAAAATGGGTCGGCAGCGGGCTTAGGTACAGGTGCTTTGTTTGCTACACTGGGCGTTCCTTCTTTAGCGGCAACAGACTTCATCATCCAAGCTTGATTGTGGTGACTATCAGTTTGGGCGGTGTTGCAAAAACCTAGTGCTTATGTATTACTAAGACAATCTTAGGAATTTCAATCACCTAGCTGAATAAACCCAGCAGGCTCTTTATGGATTCCAGGGATTTGTTGGAGGAAAGGAGGTAATGAAAAGGGTATAATACCTATCCTGACTAGCTTCGAGAACTTTTCCTACCGTGACCACCCCTGTGCTGATTAATCTCCAGACCTTGATTGATGAACAAAAATGCTATGCGACTGTGCGCCAACTACGATGGCCAGAAGGGGTGACTTGTCACAAATGTGATTCAAAATCTGTGGTCAAACGAGGTTTTGATGAAACCCAGTCGTATC
>JAESFL010000098.1_pt1 | contig 90006 bp, 65 predicted proteins | sample 9269401 | NCBI WGS metagenome assembly JAESFL01 (sample SAMN14506025, study PRJNA617098) | algae metagenome | isolation source: Gloeocapsa sp. UFS-A4-WI-NPMV-4B04 and co-occurring heterotrophs from desert... | place: USA: Utah | collected 2006-10-01 | reverse complement strand
TGGACAGGTAGATGTCGCCCTCCACCAGGACGAACTCGCCGTGATCCTCGATCATGTCCGCGCGAAAGCCCAGCGCGGCGACCTGCTCCGCGAGCGTGGTCTCGGATTCAGGCGCGGCGCCGGTGGGGGCGTCGGAGCAGGCGGCCAAGGCGCCGGCCAGCAGCAGGGCCGCGGCACGATAGGCCGCGCGGGAGTGGATGCGGTACGTCACGAAAATGCTCCTCATGGGCAGTGCAGGCGTTGCTCGCACCCCGCGGCCAACGGGGGATGAGCATCGTCTTTGAGGGGGCATCCGCGAGAGCAGGCGAGCAGGGGATGAGTCCGCCGTCTCCACACCGGATGCGAGGATGCGCGCGCGTACAACGAGTCTATCAATAAATCCTTTCATGCGCAAGTACAGGCGGTTAACGTATGCGAGCAGTGAAGCGAAAGGCCTGAAGAAGGAGAATTCCTCCCATCACCATAGAATCCAGCGCTCCTCCATCACGACTGCTAAGTCTCAATCCACGCGGCTTCCACCGCCCAACGGGTTGAACCGCACGTAAACCGGCCCGACGGCGTTGCAGATGGAGAAAGGGCCGGCTCCCGGGGTGGGAGCCGGCCCTTTCCTCATCCAGATCCACGCGGCGGAGCTTGCCGGGTGGACCGCCTCAGCACTCGGCGACGGGTGCCAGCACCGTGGCCGTAGACGTGCCGCCGGCGAAGTTGGCGGTCACGCGGTACCGCCACGATTCGCGGTAGGTCTCGTATCCGTACGACCTGTGGCAGTAGGTGACGCCGGTGTAGGGGATGGCGTGCAGCAGGCTCGTTCCCGTCGTGCTGCCCACTTCGGATGTATCCGTCCCGGAGTCCCACTCCCCCGTTCCCCGGTTGCTGTACGTCCAGCTGATGTCCAGCGTCACGTCGTAGCTGGTCGCGCCGGCCAGCGCGCCCCAGCTCACCAGCGGCTGCCCGCCGGAGTTGCTCACGGACGGCACGGGGGCGGGATACGTGTTCAGCGCGGCCTCGCCGGGCTCCGCCGTGGCGACGGGCGCGGTCGGCGCGTCGGCGCAGGCGGCGAGGGCGGCGACCAGCAGCAGGGCCGCGGTGCGTGTGAGTCGGATGAGCTTCACGAGATCCTCCAGGGTGACGGGTTTCGGCTCCGAACGGGGACGCGTTGAATCGGCCTGGCTACAAGCGCTCAGCAGTTCGAGATGGGCGCGGCGACCAGGGCGGACGAGGTGCCGCCGGCGAACGTCGCGGTCACGCGGTACTTGTAGGTGATGCGGGTGACGATGGGCCAGTTCGTGTAGCTGCACATGCTGTCGCCCGTGTAGGCGTAGCCGTCCAGGAAGCTGGTCCCGGTGGTGGTGCCGCGCGTGCTGTAGATCGTCCACGAGTTGCTTTCCGCCGTCTGGCGGTTGGTCTCCATCTCGTAGTTGACCAGCTCCACGGTGTAGCTGGTGGCACCCGCCAGCGCGCTCCAGCTGATGAGCGGGTACCCGCCCGAGTTGGTCACCGTCAGCACCGGCGCCGGGTACACGTTCATCGCGGGCGCGGTATCCGCGGCCGTCGCGATTCCGGTGGGCGCATCAGCGCAGGCGGCGAGCAGCAGGACGGCGGCGCAGGATGCGAGGCGAAAAACGTTCAGTCGCTTCATACAGGAACCTCCGGCAATGCGGTTCGAGCGGTTGCTCCGTCTCGCGGAATCCGTGATCGGAGGGGGAGCCCAAGTCTATTCACGTTCGGCCATATCCACAAGTACAGTCGGATAAGGATATTCCATGATGGGATGTCCAGCCTCCGACGATGGTCGCGAGCTCTCCCCTCGATCAACCGCGGGTTTCCGTGATTCCGTGCGGTGCCCTGGTGATGGACACGATGCGGAACGCGATGAGGCGCGCGGAGCTGATTGCTCCGCGCACCTCGAAGATCCGACCGCGGTCCCGGCGAGCCGGACGCCCCTCAGCCGCCCGCCGTCACCGTCACCGTCGCGGCCGGCGGCGTGGGCGGGTTGGCGGCGGCCGCGCGTTCCTCCGCCGTGGGCGGGTCCGTGCCGATGCGCGCGGCCAGCCACTCGTAGCGGTCGATGCGCGCCTGGGCGGTCAGGCCGTGCCCGCCGTCGTACCACTGCACCGTGTGCGAGGGGCCGGCGGCCTGGTGCAGCCGCTCCGCCTTCCACGCGGGGACGAGCGGGTCCTGGCGTCCATTCTGGAAGAGCACGGCCGCCGGCCGGATGCGGTCCGCGTAGTGGATGCCCTGCACCGGGCGCACGGCGGCCACCCAGCGGTTCCACTCCGCGTCCGGGATGTCCGCCAGCTGCGGGGCGCGCGCGCCGTCCTGCCCGGTGAAGTGGGCGATGATGCCGCCGTCCGGGACGAAGAGCACGTACGTCGCCGGGCGCGGATCCACCGCCGCGAACATCGTCCCCACGGCCGCGCCGTAGCTGCCGCCCACGAAGGCGATGCGCGCCGGGTCCACGTCCGCCCGCGCCAGCAGCAGGTCCACGGCGCGCTGCAGGTCCACCACCAGCTGCACCTGGTCCGCGCTGTCCGCCTCGGTGAACGCGATGACGTCTCCCGTGCGGCGGGCGAACGGCGCGTCCACGGAAACGACCACGGCGCCCCGCCGCGCGAGCCCCTCGGCGTGGCGGGCGGACTGGCGCGCGTTGCCGGGTGCGCCGTGCATGAACACGATCCCCGCCTTGCGCCCGGCCCGCTGGGGCACGTGCAGCAGCCCCGTCGCGCGGCCGCCGCGCGGGCTGGCGAAGCTGATGGCGTGCGTCTCCAGCCCGTCCGCCACGCTCTCCAGCGAGTCGCGCAGTTCCAGCGGCGCCGCGCGGTCGTAGGCAAAGGCGCCGGCGGCGATGGCGTCCGCCGCGGGCGCGGGGGCCTGCGCGCACGCCGGCGCGCAGGCGAGGGCCACCGTCAGCGCGGCGATGGAGCCGCGCGTCATCGAGAGAATCGTCCGCATCGTCGTTCGATCGTGATGTCGTTTATCGGTCAGGGGAATCGCGCGGATCGTCCACTACGTGCCCCGGTGATCGGGTCATCCAAGTGCCAAGTGCCAAGTGCCAAGTGCCAAGTGCCAAGTTCCAAGTAGACATTCTCTGGCCGCCAAGCACTTGTTACCAGGCACTTGGTACTAGGCACTAGGTCCTGGCCGCGGCGCGGGCGGCGGCGGGATCTGCGGGCCGGCCTCGTCCTCCGGCCCCGGCGCCGTAGTGCCGACGGTCTGCGACAGCCACCGCAGCTGGTCCACGTAGGCTGCGGCGTTCAGCGGGTGCTCCGCGTCGTACCAGCGCACCTCCTTCTGTCCCGTGGCGGCCGCGTGCAGCACCTCGGCCCGCGCCGGGGGGACGGGCCGGTCGCGGCGGCCGTTCTGGAACAGGATGGGCGCGTTGGCGCGGCCCACGAAGCGGTATCCCTCGATGGGCTCCATGGCCGCGAGCCACGCGCGCGTCTGCTCCGGCGACACGGGGGACGGCTGCGCATCGGCGCCCGTCCACCGCGTGGTGACGCCGCCGTCCGCCGAGGCCAGGATGTACGTCTTGAGCCGCCGCTCCACCCCGGCGAACAATGCCCCCGTGGCGCCGCCGTAGCTGCGGCCCACGTACGCCAGGCGAGCCGCGTCCACGTCCGGCCGCGCCACCAGCACGTCCACGGCGCGCTGCAGGTCCACGATGAGCTGCACCTGCTCCGCGCTGTCCCGCGCCGAAAAGGTCAGCGGCCCGCCCTCGCGCCGGTTGAACGGCGCGTCGATCGCGATGACGACGGCCCCATGCCTGGCGATGTACACGCCGCGCCCCGTGAACGCCTCCGCGTTCCCCGGCATCCCGTGCGCGAGCACCACCCCCGCGAACGGCCCGTTGCCCGCGGGCACGAACAGCCGCCCGTTCACCCGTCCTCCCTTCGGGCTCGCGTAGCTGACGGTGTGGATGGCCACGCCCTCGCGCTGCTCCAGGGGGCTGGACTGCACCTCCAGCGGCGCCGAGCGGTCGTACTCGAACAGGTGCAGCGGCAGCGCCCCGCCCGCCTGCGCGGAGGCCGGCATGTCGGAAAGGATGGCCACGGCGGGCAGCAGCACGCGGATGGCGCGGAAGGGGCGCGCGAAAAGCATCGGCACCGGTCGGTCTCCTGTTGTGGATGAAAGGGCCTGCATCGGCACCGCCTCCGTCGCGGTGTCCGGGGATTGGACGCCGGCAAGGTATCGCAGGTTGGCCAGACGAGATTAGCAGGCGATGAAGTTGTCGACAATTTCTCCGGGCGTACGACGAAAGCACGCCCGGACGCGAACGTGCCCTCTCATCCGCTCCCCCACCTCGATTTCCTGAGGGAGGCGCCCGCCGATACCCTCCCGTTCCCAGTCCCGTGGGCGCCGACCGAAGGATCTACCGTCCCGTGATGGATCTCACCTCCGGGACGCAATCCATCCCCGCACCCTGAATCTCTTCAGACGTGCGGATGATGATGGAAGATGGCGCGGAGCGGCGGCCGTCGAGAAAGGGAGAGGAGATCCTTCGGTCGGCGCCGGAGATCGTGCACGGGATGGAACCCGGCGGCGCCGCCCTCAGGAAAACGAAGCGGGCGGATCCGAATCGAAAGCCGCGGACGGACTCGATCTCAGCCGCGCAGGCGGATCAGAACGAGATGCCGGTGCCGTGCGCGGAGGGGAGGAGGCGCTTGGGGGAGAGGATGTCGTCCGGGGTGCCGTTGCGGCGGTCGGGGCCGGCGGAGCCCACGTGGAATCCGTCGCCGCGACGGCGCAGGAAGTAGCGCGTGCCCCACGGGTCCAGCAGCGCGTCGTCGCGGCCGGGAAACATCTTCCGCAGCACGCGCGGCAGGTCGCGTCCCTGCGGTGACGCCCCCGTGACGCGGGCGTCGCGCTCCACGAACGCCGACACGCGCGTGACCTCGTCCTGCACCGTCAGGCGGCGGATAGGGTTCAGCGCGGGCTCCACGTGCGGCGCGGCGCGCTGGCGCAGCGGCGGCACCAGGGCCACCAGCACGGCGCCGATGAAGAGCACCTTGGCCACCCCGCCGAGCAGCGCGGCGGGGTTCATGTTGATGCGGGGACGCGACATGCGATGAAAGGTACAGCGGACTGGGAGGGAGCCGTATCATGGCGCAGCAGATGGACAAAAATCGCCCCGGTGCCGCCGTCCGGTCAAGTGCGGACCGGGACGCCCTCTCAGTCCGCCCCCTCGTCGCGCGCCTTTTCGGCCAGGCGCTCGCGGATGCGGGCGGCGACCACGTCGATGCCGGCGCGGTTCTGCCCGCCGCGGGGGATGATGACGTCGGCCCAGCGCTTGGTGGGCTCCACGAACTCGAAGTGCATGGGCCGCACGGTGGTCAGGTACTGCTCGATCACCGAGTCCATCGTGCGTCCACGCTCCTCGATGTCGCGGCGCAGGCGGCGGATGAAGCGCACGTCCGCGTCCGTGTCCACGAAGATGCGCAGGTCGAACATCTCGCGCAGCCGCGGCTCGGCGAACAGGAGGATGCCGTCCACCAGGATGACGTCGCGCGGCTGCACGCGCACGGAATCCGCCGCGCGGGTGTGGTGCGCGAAGTCGTAGACGGGCTTGTGGATGGGACGTCCGCCGATCAGCTCGTTCAGGTGGTGCACGAGCAGGTCGTTGTCCAGCGAGTCCGGGTGGTCGAAGTTGATGGCCGCGCGCTCCTCCAGCGACAGGTGCTGCAGGTCCTTGTAATACGCGTCGTAGTCGATGAAGACGGCGCTGTCCAGGTGCAGCGAGTCGTAGATGCGCCGCGCCACCGTCGTCTTGCCCGACCCCGTGCCCCCCGCGATCCCGATCAGGAACGGCTTCATCCCCTGCCCTTGTGATGCGTGTTCCGCGCGGCCCTGCCCCACACCGCTCCGGCTGACATGGGGATAGCCGCCCGAGCGCCGTCTGGCAAGGCGTCAGGCGCCCAGGTCCCGGCATCCGTGTCGCGCAGCCATGAGAAGAGAAGACAATCACGCGGAGGACGCGGAGGTAAAAAAGAGGACGCGGAGGATTCCGTTCTCCGTGTCCTCACCGTTGGTCTCCGCGTCCTCCGCGTGATTGTTCCTGCCCGTCCCTTGCTCGAAGCACGAGAGCCCGCCGGAAGACCGGCGGGCTCTCGTCACTTTCGCACTTTCGCACTTTCGCACTTTCGCACTTTCGCACTTTCGCACTTTCGCACTTTCGCACTGCCGTCGTCCTTACAGCTCCGACCCGCAGATCTCGCAGTACCACGAATGCGGCTCGTTGATGGCGCCGCACTCCTTGCACAGCAGCGGCTCCGCGCGGGCGCCGCTGGATGCGGCCGGGGCGGCGGGCGGCGTGCCCCCGGCCGGCTGCGCGGGGGGCGGCGTGGGCGTGCGCGATCCCCCGCCGCTCGTGGGCGAGCTGCCGATGGCGCGGTCCAGCTCCTCCAGGAACGCCAGGTCGTCCGCGCCCAGGTCCGAGGAGGCCGGCGGCGTGGCGGCGCCCCCGCGCGTGGACTGCTCGATCTCGCGCAGAAAGTCCAGCCCCGCGTCCTCCTTGGGCGGTGTCCACCCGCGCGCCGCCTCGTCGATCCCCTCCAGCCAGGGCAGGTCCTCTTCCGCGTCGCCCTGCTTGGGCTCCGCGGCGAACTCGCCGCCGAACGGATCCCACTCGTCCACCGACGCCGCTTCCGCCGCCGCGCGCGGGTCCTCTACCGTGGCCTCCGCGTCGCGCGCGGGCACCTCGGGCTCCGGCTCGCCCGGCAGCTCCGGCTCGAACTCCTCCGCCTCGGCAAAGATGGAGGGCTGCGGCTCCGGCTGCTGCTGCGGTTCCGGGGCGGCCGGCGCGTCGAACCGCCCGAACGCCGGCGCGGCCTCGTCCGACGCGGGCGCGGCGGGCTCGTCGTAGCCGGGCAGCGGCGGCGGCGCGTCGAACGAAGGCGCACCCGGGGCCTCGTCGAACGCCGACGCCTCGGGCGCCGCGTCGAAGCCGGCGTTCCCCGCGGGCGCCGTATCCGACGCGGGCTCCGCGGAAGCCGCGTCGGATTCAGCCGGCGCGGCGCCCCCCCCGGCGATGTCCGTCGCCAGCTGCTGCAGGTGGTCCACCTCGGCGCGGGCGCGGGCCACGGCATCGTCGGCGTCGCTCACCTGGCGCTCCAGGCCGGGGCGCGCCTCGTCCCACGCCGCCTGGTCCAGCTCGCCGATCAGGTGGCGCAGGCTCAGCTCGTCCAGCTCATCGGCCGCGCGGCCGCGCAGCTCCTCGGCCTCGGCCAGCGCCGAGCGAAAGCGCGCCAGGTCCGCCTCGATCTCGCCGCGGTGCGCGGCCAGGTCCTCGTTCACGCGGCGCAGGCGGTCCACGTAGTCCGCGCGCACGCGCTCGGCCACGCGGCTGCTGGCCTGCGGCCCCACCTCGTCCAGCCGGGCGATCCAGCCGGTGAGCTGCTCGCGCAGGCGGATCAGGTCGGGAACGGTGGCGCCGGCCGGATTGGAATCGCTCATTGGGCGTCTGTCTGCGGGCGATCGCGGCTCCTCAGCCGCGGAACATGTCGATCAGCACCTCGACCACCTCTTCCGTGGCCACCGGCTCCACGGCGGCCGCGGGAGGGAACTGCGGCGGACGGTACAGGGAGCGGTCCAGGTTGCGGTCGAACGCCGACCACCCGCCCGGCGCCAGCCCCCCCACCGTCCGCATGCCGGGGTTCATCTTGGCATCCAGCTCGTCGGCCGTGTGCAGGATGAGCGCCTCCAGCGTCATGGGCACCTTGGGGCTGGCCCACTCCAGCCGCCCCTGGTGGCTCGCGATCAGGTGCTGCAGGTGCAGGATGCGGTCCGGGCGAAAGCCGGGGATGGCCTCGGCCTCGCGCGTCACCATCTGCAGCCCCAGCAGGATGTGCCCCAGCAGCTGCCCCTCGTCCGTGTAGCTGAACGAGCGGCGCGCCGCCAGCTCCTTGACCTTGCCGATGTCGTGCAGCAGCGCGGCCGCCACCAGCAGGTCGCGGTCCAGCTCCGCCCCCTGCTCGCGGTAGTGCGCGTACAGGCGGTCGCACGCACGGGCCACGGACAGCGAGTGCTCCAGCAGCCCGCCCAGGTACGCGTGGTGGTTCTTCTTGGCGGCCGGGTGGATGCGGAACTGCTTGCCCAGCTGCGTCCCCTTCCCCACGCACCGCACCAGCAGCGTCCTCAGCGGCAGGTCCGTCACCGTGGCCACCAGCGCGTCCAGCTCGCGGCACATCTGCTGCCGGTCGCGCGGGGACGCGGGAAGAAAGAGCTCCAGGTCGTCGTCGCCGACTTCGACCGGCTGCAGCACGGTGATGGTCAGCTGCAGCTTGTCCTGGTACGATCCCACCCGTGCCCGCACCCCGACCACGTCGTCCGGGGCCACCAGCTCGTCCAGGCGCTCGGCGTCGTCCCACACCTTGGCCTCGATGGTCCCCGAGCGGTCGCTCAGCGTGAGCGTCAGGAACGGCTTGCCGGCCTTGGTCTCGCGTTTGGACTTCTCCACGACCATGTAGCACGCCAGCACCTCGCGCCCGTCGTCGCGCAGGTCGGCGACCAGGGGCCAGGTGGGGGCGCCGCAGAACGTGCGCGGGTCCGTGCGCGGCACGGCGGTACGATACGGGACCAGCTCCCTCACGGCATCTCCTTCAAGTCCAGATCCCTTCAGCCCTGCCAGACGGTCACCCCGCCCACGATGGTGCGCACGGCGCGGCACCGCAGCTGCCGCCCGCCGAACGGCGTGTTGCGGCTCAGCGAGACGAACGCCCTGGGGTCCACCGTCCACTCCATCCGCGGATCGAGAATCGTCACGTCCGCCCATCGCCCCTCGCGCAGGGAGCCGATCCGCTCCTCCAGCCCCATGGACCGCGCCGGCGCGCAGCTCATCCGCTCCACCATCCCCGACAGGTCCAGCAGCCCCGTGGCCACCAGCTCCGTGTACGCCAGCCCCAGCGCCGTCTCCAGTCCCACGATGCCGTTGGGCGCGTCCTCGAAGGCCTGCTCCTTTTCGTCGTAGTGGTGCGGCGCGTGGTCCGTGGCGATCACGTCCAGCGTGCCGTCGCTCACCCCCTGGCGCACGGCGTCGCGGTCCGCCTCGGAACGCAGCGGCGGATTCATCTTCGCATCCGTCCGGTACGCCTCGACGGCGGCGTCCGTCAGCGTGAAGTGGTGCGGCGTGCCCTCCGCCGTCACGCGGACGCCCCGCGCCTTGGCCTCGCGGATGAGCTGCACCCCGCGCCGGGTGGAGACGTGCTGCACGTGCAGGCGGCCGCCCGTGAGCTCCGCCAGCATCAGGTCGCGGGCGATCATCACGTCCTCGGCCTCGTTGGGGATGCCCGTGAGCCCCAGGCGGGTGGCGATGATCCCCTCGTTCATGCTGCCGCCGCGGCTCAGCGTGAGCTCCTCCTCGTGCACGGCCACGGGGATGTCGAACGCCAACGCGTACTCCAGCGCCATCCGCAGCATCCCCGCGCCGCTCACGGGGCGTCCGTCGTCCGTCACGGCCACGGCGCCCGCGTCCACCAGCTCGCCGAACTCCGTCAATTGCTCGCCCGCCTGCCCCACGGTGATGCATCCCGTGGGAAAGACGCGCGCGCCGCCGGCCCGCAGCCCCGCCGCCGCCACGAATCCCACCGTGGCGGGAGAGTCGATGGGGGGATCCGTGTTGGGCATGGCGACCACGGAGGTGAATCCGCCCGCCGCCGCCGCTCGCGCGCCGCTCTGGATGGTCTCCTTGTGCTCCTGCCCCGGCTCGCGCAGGTGCACGTGCACGTCGATCAGGCCGGGGACGACGACGAACCCCGACGCGTCGATGGTCTCGGCGCCTTCCGGCGCGTCCAGCCGCTCGCCCACCCGCGCCACGATGCCGTCCGCCAGGAGCACGTCCAGCACGCTGTCCATCTTCAGCGACGGATCGACGACGCGCCCGCCGCGGATGATCACCGGCCTCATGCGCCGCCTCCCTTGGCCGCCTCGGCCATCTCGGGCGCGCCGCCGGCGAGGAGGTAGAGGACGGCCATCCGCACGGCCACGCCGTTGGTGACCTGCTGCAGGATGACGGAATGCGGTCCGTCGGCCACGTCGCTGTCGATCTCCACGCCGCGGTTCATGGGGCCGGGGTGCAGGATGAGAATGTCGCGCGGCGCCGCTTCAACCCGCTCGCGCGTAACGCCGAAGACGCGGTTGTACTCGCGCAGGCTGGGGATGAAGCCGCCCTTCATCCGCTCCAGCTGCAGGCGCAGGACGTTCAGCACGTCCGCCCACTGGATCGCCTCTTCGATGCGGCGGAACACGGTGACGCCCATCTCCTCCACGCACGGCGGCAGCAGCGTCCGCGGCCCGCAGACGGCCACCTCCGCGCCCATGGTCTTGAGGCCGTGGATGTTGCTGCGCGCCACGCGGGAATGGAGGACGTCGCCGCAGATGCACACCTTGAGGCCCTGCAGGGGGCCACGGTGGTCGCGGATGGTCATCAGGTCCAGCAGCCCCTGCGTGGGGTGCTCGTGCTTGCCGTCGCCCGCGTTGATGACGTTGCTCTCGATGCGCTCCGCCAGGAACCGCGCGCTGCCGGAGGCGTGGTGGCGGATGACCACCATGTCGATGCGCATGGCCTCCAGGTTGCGCGCCGTGTCCACCAGCGTCTCGCCCTTGGCCACGGACGAGCCCGCCGTGGAGATGTTGACCGTGTCGGCGCTCAGCCGCTTTTCGGCGAACTCGAAGCTCACCCGGGTGCGCGTGCTGTTCTCGAAGAAGGCGTTGACGATGGTCTTGGTGCGCAGCACGGGCACCTTCTTTACCGGGCGCTCCGAGATCTCCTTGAAGACCTCGGCCGTGTCCAGGATAGCCGTGATCTGCTCGCGCGTAAGCCCTTCCAGCCCCAGCAGGTCCTTTCCGAACGTGGGAGGCGTGATCCCCTGCGCCATCAGGCCGCGCCCTCCTGCTTGATGATCATCAGGTCCACTCCCAGGCGTCCGTCCAGGTCCGGCACCAGCACCTCCACGATGCCGCCCGGGGGCACGTCCGCCTTGTGGCCCACGAAGTCGGCCTGGATGGGCAGCTCGCGCCCGCCGCGGTCCACCAGCACGGCCAGCATGATGCGCGCGGGGCGCCCGAAGTCCGCCAGCTCGTCCAGCGCGGCGCGCACGGTGCGGCCCGTGTACAGCACGTCGTCCACGATCACCAGGTGGCGCCCGTCGATGCCGCCCGTGGGCAGCCGCGTCTGCCCGACGACGGGGCGCGGCCCCACGGTCATCAGGTCGTCGCGGTACAGGGTGATGTCCAGCGATCCGGTGAGGGGCGCCTGCCCCGCGCTCGCGGCGATGGCGTCGGCGATCATGCGGGCCAGCTGCACGCCGCGCCGCTCGATGCCCACCAGCACCAGGTCACCGGCGCCGCCTGTGTGTGCCACGATCTCGTCCGCCATGCGCGCGACCACCCGCTCCACCTCCGGCGGGTCCATGAGGGAGCGTCGCTCTTCGGCTTCGGCCATGCAGGTCGCTTGCCTTTGATCTATCGGGGATGGGGGTTGAAGCTCGGGAAACTTACCCCGCGGGCCGTGGGGCGTCAACGAAGTGCGCGCGGCAGATGCACGACGTGGCCATCCCGGCCGCGCGTTCCAGCTCATTCCGGCGGCCCCGCGCGCCTGGCCGCTTTCGAGCGCACCCGGAGCCGGAGCGTGCACGGCGTTGCCCGGTCACCGAGCGGCGGCGCGGCGGCGGCCGAAAACGCGTAGGATTCCCCCGCTGGCGCATTCGTTGCGGCGTCGTTCCGTGCACTTGTGCCGCACCACGCGACGCGTTTACACTCGGATCGCACCCCGGTCCGAGAGGAGAAAATGGCCACGGCTGCCCTGACCCGATACACCCCGGAAGAGTATCTCGCGCTCGAGCGCAACGCCGAGTTCAAGAGCGAGTACCTGGACGGCCGCATCGTCGCCATGACGGGTGCGACCATCGAGCACGCCACCATCGCCGGCAACGTGCACGGCGAACTGCGCCTGCGCCTCCGCGGCAGCCGCTGCCGCGCGTTCATCTCCGACATGCGGGTGCAGGTCGGCGGGGGACGTCGCTACACGTATCCCGACGTGGTCGCCGTGTGCGGGGAGCCGCAGCTCATGGATGGGATGCTGGACACGTTGATGAACCCGGCCGTGATCGTGGAGGTGCTTTCTCCCTCGACGGAGGCGTACGACCGGGGCGAGAAGTTCCTGCACTACCGCGGAATCGAGACGCTCCAGGAATACGTGCTGGTGGCGCAGGACCGTGTGCTGGTGGAGCGCTTCGTCCGCGCGGGCAAGTTCTGGACGCTCTCCACCCTGACCGACCTGGACGCCTCGCTGGAGTTCACGTCCGTGGGATGCGAGATCCCCCTCCGCGACATCTACGAGCGTGTCGATCTTCCTTTGACGGACGCCTCTACCGACGCCTGATCCTGGGCACGACTGCGTGGCGGGCACCCACTTCTCCCCGGCCGCGAGCGCAGGGCCAGTTCGGTTGCGGACGGAGCGGGCTGACGTAACCACGACCTAATGAGGGTTCGGGGCTGCGGATGCACATATTCCCCGCATCCGCTTCCCCTGCTTCCGCTGCCTTCCTCTCCTCTGGTCTGCCGCCCATGCACTCTCGCCCCATCCGCCGTTCCTGCTTTGCCTGGATGATGACCGCCGCCGCACTCGCGGGCCTCTTTGCCGCGTGCGGGGGCAAGGACGAGGAGACACCGCGCGGCGCTTGGAGCGAGGGAGAGGCGTGGCGGCTGGAGGAAGCGATGCGGATCGGGTCCGCGGACGGCGGCGGTCCGGACGAGTTCGCGCGGATCGCGGACGTGGAGCTGGACGCGCTGGGCCGCGTGTGGGTGGCGGACGCGGAGCAGCACCAGATCCGCGTCTTCGACTCCGCCGGGGCGCACGTGCGCAGCATCGGCCGCAAGGGCGGCGGACCGGAGGAGTTCAAGGGCATCGCGGGGATGGACTGGGCGCCGGACGGCACGCTGTGGGTGCTGGACGGCGGCAACATGCGCTTCGCCGTCTACGACACGGCGGGCAAGCTCGTCACCACGCACCGCCGCGAGGTGAACATCACGGTGTCGCCGTGGCCGCTGGGCTTCGACGCGCAGGGCCGGTTCTACGACCTGGCCTCCGTCACGGAATCCGAAGCGCCCAAGAAAGTGGTGCGGTTCGGGCCCGGCATGGTGCCGCAGGACACGTTTACCGTCCCCGCGTTCCCGGAGCAGTTCTGGGAACTGCGCAGCGCGAGCGGCGGCAACACCAGCATCAACCGCGTAAACATCCCGTTCGCGCCCCGCCAGGTGTGGCACCTGGACCCCGCGGGGAACCCGTGGGTGGCCGTCACAAACCAGTACCGGCTGGAGCGCTATCGGTTCGACGGCACCACGGACCGCGCGGTGGCGGGCAGCGCTCGAGCAAGACCGGTCACCCGTGAAGAGCGGGGGAGCGCCCTGGAAGGCTACGAAGACTTCATCCAGAAGGGCGGCAAGGTCGACGCCTCGCGCATGCCCGAGACGCACGCGCTCTTCGACGACTTCTTCTTCGGCGAGGATGAGACGGTGTGGGTGAAGCTCGCCACCGGCCGGGACGTCCCCGCCGCCCTGGACGTGTTCGATCGCGCCGGCGCGTACCTGGGCCGCGTGCAGGGACCCACGCGCATCAACATCTCCCCCGCACCTGCGTTCCGCGACGGGCGGATGGCCGCGGTGGTCACGGACGAGGATCACGTGCCCTCGGTCGTCGTCATGCGCGTGGAGAAGCCGGGGCGCTGAGCAGCCGCCCTCGTTCCGCCGTCTCTCTATCCGGCGGGGAGCGGCCCTGGGGGCTCGGTGCGAGGGCGCATGAGCACGCGCCCGAGCTCCGCCAGGGCCACGTATCCATAGCCGAAGCCCAGGGCGTAGCCCATCAGGATCGACATCATGGACAGCCATATGGCGCCGCCCACGGCAGCGAAGCAGAGGCAGAGCACCATGATCATCCCGGCGAGGACGAATGGCGACAGCAGGATGGCACCGCGCACCTGGCCATCCGAACGCCCGCGGGACCACAGCAGGACCCCCCCGGCGAACAGCAGGTACGGGATGCCGCCAATCGCCACCTGGTACTGCAGCATGACGGCGATGGTGGCCGCACGCTCGCCCATCACCAACAACGGCGTGGCGAGGACGGGCACGGCCAGTGGCAGGAACAGCGTCCGGCGATAATAGTCCTGGACAGTCATGGAGAACCTCGCGACTTTTCAATTGAATCCATTCAACTCCATTCGAAGGTACGCACCACGGGCCGCGTCTGAAAGAATCTCGTGCCAGGTGTCCCGACCTACTAGATTAGCACGTCTGACAGGCCGGCAACGGGTAGCAGGCAACCTGCGCCGCCGGGTGCGCGTCCAATCCCCCGTCGGCAAATCCTTTAACAGGATGCGATCATGCGAATCTCCCTCGTCCTTGCCCTGCCGCTGCTGGCGGGCTGCGCGTCGGCGGCGGCGGAACCGGCCTCCGAGCCGGCGCCGGAGCGCCGCCCCGTCATCACGCAGGTCGTCACCGCCCGACCGAGCACCGCTGCCGCGGACAGCGGCAAGGTCGCGGGCACGAGGATCGAGATGATGGTGGACGCGCCCTGCCAGACCAACGACCGGATGGCCACGGGCACCCTGGACTTCGGGAACGTGACGCCCATGCCCAGCGCGCAGCCGGCGCGAGAGCTGCCGTACATCCCTAACATCTGCCCCGTGCTCGCAGCGCCGGAGTACAAGCCGGCCAGCCCCGCCGCCCTGCAGCGCGGACCCAAGCGCGTGCCGGAGCCTGACGGGCAGCGGTAGCCGGCCGCCACGGACCGGACGCACCGAGGGGCGGGGATCATCGCGATCCCCGCCCCTCGTCGTTTTGCCCCATCGTCATCCGCCGCCGGCCGTCCGCACGTCGCCCGAACGCATCACGCCACCCGACAGCCGACATCACGATCCATCCGCTCCCCCGCCGGGGGAGGGCGCGTCCGCCGTGTCCCGCGGGTTCACGCGGTTGCGGCGGCGGGCGCGGAAAAAGGCGCGCAGGGCCTCGCCCGCCTCGTCCGCCAGCACGCCCGTCGTGAGCTGCACCCGGTGGTTGAGCCGCGGGTGCTGCACGAGGTTGGCCAGCGAGCCGCTCATCCCCGCCTTGGGATCGTGCGCGGCGAACACCAGGCGCGGAATGCGCGCCAGGACGATGGCGCCGGAGCACATGGCGCACGGCTCCAGCGTCACGTACAGGGTACACGCCAGCAGCCGCCACTCGCCCAGCGCCTGGGCCGCGCGGCGGATGGCCACCATCTCGGCGTGGGCGCTGGGGTCCTGCAGGGTGTGCGTGAGGTTGTGCCCCGCGGCCACCAGTTCCCCGCCCCGCACCACCACGGCGCCCACGGGCACCTCGCCCAGCGCCTCGGCGGCCGCCGCCTCGGCCAGGGCCCGCCGCATCCACCGTTCGTCTTGGTCCCGCAGCGCGTCCGCGTCCGTCATCGCCCAATTTGTGAGATCTACCCGCCCCCAACGCAAAGAACCCCGGCGCGTTGCCGGGGTTCTTGCGAGCCGCGTTCCATCCCGACCGTCAGTGGTCGCCCGTGACGATGGCCTCGGTGTGCGCCCGCGTCAGGCGGCGGTACAGCCCCGTGACGCGCCCCAGCACCGTGAAGTCGTTGTGGTCGTGCACCAGCACGGGCGCGTAGTCGGGGTTGGCCGGCTCCAGCACCACCTGGCCGCCGTTGGCGAAGTAGCGCTTGACCGTGGCGTCGCCGTCCACCCGCGCGGCCACCACGTCGCCGTTCACCAGCTCGCTCTCGTCCGCCGGCTCCACGATCACCGAGTCGCCCGAGAGAATGCCCATCCCCGCCATGCTGTCGCCCTTGACCTCCAGCATGAAGGCGTCGGCGCTGCCCACCAGCTTGCGGTCCAGCTCGAACGTCTCGCGCACGTCCTCGCGCATGAGCGCGGGCACGCCGGCGGCGATGCGGCCGTACATGGGCACGTTGAGCACGCCGGGGGCCAGGTTCATCCCCAGGATCTTCACGCCGCGCGAACGGCTGGCGTCGCGCTCGATGAAGCCCTTGTCGGCAAGGGACTGCAGGTGCTCCGAGACCGTCTTGGTGCTCTTGATCCCGAACCGCTTGCCGATCTCGCGGATGCTCGGCTGGTACGTGTTGTCCTTGAGGTAGTCCACAAGGTAGTTCAGGATCCGGCGCTCGATCTTGGAAAGAGCCTCAGGCATGGCTGCCTCCGCGGTTGACGAGGGTTACTGCCTCCCCGCTGTGATTTTGGAATGGAAACGTTTTCACTGCCCTGACAGCGGGTCAGGGAACGGCAAAGGGGAGCCGCACGGGCCCGTGCGCATCCCCCCACCCTCGCCCAAGTTGTTTTCCCGCCCGGCGATGCAGGCGGTAAACGTCCGCTGGCGCCAGTCGCGGTCTGTTTCCGCGTAGCCTGGCTTCAAGGCGCAACTTAGGCGCGCCTCCGGCGGAAGTCAACGATTTTGTGCAGCCTTGTGTACGGCAGCGTACCTAGGCCCCGCTGGTACTCATGCGTTCCCGCGCGCGGTCGATGCGCGCGACCGCCTGGCCGCGGCCCAAAAGGTAGACCACGTGGTCGATTCCGGGGCTGGCGGCGGAGCCCGTGAGCGCCACCCGCAGCGGCTGCGCCACCTTGCCGAACCCCACGCCGATCCCCTCCGCCGCGGCGCGCAGGCCGGCCTCGATCGCCTCCGGCGTCCACGGCTCCACCGTCTCCAGCGCCGTGCGGACGGCAAGCAGGCGGTCCGACGTGGCGGGGTCCTTCCACTGCTTGGCCACGGACTCCGGGTCGTACTCCACCGCGTCGCCAAAGAAGATGCGGGACTGGTCGCGGATCTCCTCCGTCTTGCGCGCGCGCACCTTCAGCAGCTCCACCAGGTGCAGCAGCCAGTCGCGCCGGCCGTCCACGTCCTCCGGGGCGATCAATCCCTCCTCGATCATCAGCGGCGCCACGAGGGGGAGCAGCTCCTCCGCGGGCTTCTTCTCCATGTAGCGGCCGTTCATCCAGAACAGCTTTTCCGTGTCGAAGATGGCGCCCTTCCGGTTGATGCGCTCCAGCGAGAAGGCCTGCACCAGCTCGTCCTTCTCCATCACCTCGCGCTCGTCGCCGGGGTTCCAGCCCAGGAACGCGATGAAGTTGAAGAGCGCCTCGGGAAGCACGCCCAGCTGCGCGTAGTCGCCCACGGCCGTGGCGCCGTGCCGCTTGCTGAGCTTTTTGCCGTCCGGGCCCAGGATCATGGGCAGGTGGCCGAACGCGGGGACGGGCGCCCCCAGGGCTTGGTACAGCAGGATCTGCTTGGGCGTGTTGGCGATGTGGTCGTCGCCGCGGATGACGTGCGTGATGCGCATGTCGATGTCGTCCGACACCACGGCCATGTTGTAGATGGGCGTGCCGTCCGTGCGCAGGATGATGAAGTCGTCGATGCTGGCGTTGTCGAAGCGCGTGTCGCCGTGCACCACGTCGTCCCACGCCGTCGTGCCCTCGGGGACGCGAAAGCGGATGGTGTGCGGCTCGCCGGCGGCCGCGCGGGCGTCGCTCTCGTCGCGGGGGATGGACAGGCACGTGCGGTCGTAGCGGTACTCGTCGCCCAGGGCCTCGCGCTTGGCGGCCAGCGCCGCCACGGTGCAGAAGCAGCGGTACGCCTTGCCGTCCGCCAGCAGGCGCTCCGCCTCGGCCTTGTGGCGGTCGAAGCCGTCGGCCTGGTAGAACGGGCCCTCGTCCCAGGTGAGCCCCAGCCACTCCATGCCTTCCAGGATGGTGCGCGTGCTGGCGTCGGTGCTGCGCTCGCGGTCGGTGTCCTCGATGCGCAGCACGAACACGCCGCCCATCTTGCGGGCGATGAGCCAGTTGAACAGCGCCGTGCGGGCGCCGCCCACGTGCAGGTAGCCGGTGGGGCTGGGGGCGAAGCGTACGCGCATGGAGTCGGACATGGGTCGGTGGATTTCGTCTAGTCGGAACGCCGCGATGGCTCGAAGTCGCTCGCGGCGGATGCAATTCAGCCGGAAGTGGCGCAAGTTATCCAATTCTGAACAGCCGGACCAGTCGCGGGGCGCGAAGGCTCGTGCCGGCGGCGAGCGCCCCCCTCCCCGACCCGCCCCCGCAAACTGCGCGGGGGAGGGTGAACGGCGCCTGGTGCACGATGGCGGAGCCCGGCCCGCGCCCCCTCCCGCTCGATTCCTCGCGACCTCCCCCAAAAACCCCTGGGGGAGGTGAACTTCATCGGGCGAAGGATGGATCGCGCCGGCGGCAGGGCGCCCCTCCCCCGGCCCCTCCCCGCTCGTTCCTCGCGGAGAGGGGAGAACCCGGTGCGTGCACGGCCTTTGTGCCGGCGTGGCACTCGCCCACGACGGAACAGTCCGCGCAGGCGGACTTCGTGTCGTTGTTGCGGCGAATTCATTCGCTCCTGGTGCGGTGTCGGAAACAGATACCGGGCGGCGTTGTAGCGATTTCGGGGATTGGTTAAGTTACACGGTTTCCAGCGGGATTCCGGGCAGGTCCGCGCATCGTGCGGATCCGCAGCCGTTCAATCGACCGAAGAATCGTCACGTGACCGATATTGACACCAGGAACGGGACCGACCTGCGCCCCGACGCCGAGGCGTTCGCCGAGCGCGAGGGGCTGGACTTCATCCGCAGCATCGTGGCGGAAGACCTGCGCGCGGGAAAGTACGACACCATCGTCACCCGCTTTCCCCCCGAGCCCAACGGCTACCTGCACATCGGGCACGCCAAGGCCATCCTGCTGAGCTACGGCATCGCGCAGGAGACGGGCGGGCGCTTCAACCTGCGCTTCGACGACACCAACCCGGAGACGGAGGACGTCCACTACGTCGAGTCCATCATCGACACGGTGCGGTGGCTGGGGGCGGACTTTGGCGACGAGGCGCTGTACGCGGCGGACTACTTCGAGCAGATGTACCGCTTCGCCGAGTTCCTCATCCAGCAGGGGCTGGCGTACGTGGACAGCTCGTCGGACGAGGAGATCCGCGAGGCGCGCGGCACGGTGACGGAGCCCGGGCGCCCAACGGCGTTCCGCGACCGGCCGGTGGAGGAGAACCTGGACCTGTTCCGGCGGATGCGCGCGGGCGAGTTCCCCGACGGCGCACACGTGCTGCGGGCCCGGATCGACCTCGCGAGCAACAACATGCTGCTGCGCGATCCCATCCTGTACCGCATCCGCCACGCGCACCACTACCGCACGGGCGACGCGTGGTGCATCTACCCGCTGTACGACTACGCGCACCCCATCGAGGACGCCATCGAGGGGATCACGCACTCCCTTTGCTCGCTGGAGTTCGACAACAACCGCGCGGTGTACGACTGGGTCATCGACCACTGGCAGGACTTCGTCCGCAGCGAGGGCGGGACACCGGCGCGGCCGCACCAGTACGAGTTCGCGCGCGGCGAGCTGGAGTACACCATCACCAGCAAGCGCAAGATGCTGGAGCTGGTGAAGGGCGGATACGTGAGCGGATGGGACGATCCGCGGCTGCCGACGGTGGCCGCGTTCCGCCGCCGCGGGGTGACGCCGGAGGCCATCCGCTCGTTCTGGGAGCGGATGGGCGTGGCCAAGTTCAACAGCCGCATCGACATCGCCAAGCTGGAGCACGCCATCCGCGACGACCTGAACACGCGGGCGCCGCGGGTGCTGGCCGTGCTCAAGCCGCTCAAGGTGACGATCACCAACTATCCCGCGGGCGAGTCGGAGACCTTCGACGCGCCGCTGTGGCCGCACGACGTGCCCAAGGAGGGGTCGCGTCCCCTGCCCTTCTCGGGGATGATCTACATCGACCGCGACGACTTCATGGAGACCCCGTCCAAGGGCTTCCACCGGCTGGCGCCGGGCGCGGAGGTGCGGCTGCGGTACGCGTACGTCATCCGCTGCGACGAGGTGGTGAAGGACGCGTCGGGCGAGGTGATGGAGCTGCGCTGCTCGTACGATCCCGCCACGCGCGGCGGCACCACGCCGGACGGGCGGCAGGTGAAGGGCACCATCCAGTGGGTGAGCGCGGAGCACGCGCTGGAGTGCGAGGTGCGGCTGTACGACCGCCTGTTCACGGCGCCCAGTCCCGACGCGGAGGAGGGCGACTTCAAGGACTACCTGAATCCCGAGTCGCTGGTCATCATCCAGGGCGCGCTCGTGGAGCCCAGCTTGGCGGACGCGGAACCGGGGAGCCGCTGGCAGTTCGAGCGGGTGGGCTACTTCAACGTGGACCCGGTGGATTCGCGGCCGGGCGCGCTCGTCTTCAACCGCACCGTGACCCTGCGCGACACGTGGGCCAAGGCGGCGGAGAAGTCCGCGGCGGCGGCATCGGCTCCCAAGGCGGAGAAGAAGCCGAAGGATCGCGCGCCGTCCGCCGGGGACGCGAAGCCGCGCAGCAAGGCGCCCGCGCCGGACGTGGAGCGCTCGCCGGAGCTGGAGGCGCGGCGCACGCGCTACACAGGCGAGCTGGGGCTGCCGGCGGAGGAGGCGGACATGCTGAGCCGTGAGCTGGCCACGAGCGACCTGTTCGAGGCGGCGCTGGCGGTGGGTGCGCCGGCCAAGGCCGTGGCCAACTGGGTGATCCACGAGTTGCCGCGCGAGCAGGGCGACCGCGCACTGGACGCGTTGCCGTTCGGCGGACGCGAGCTCGGGGAGTTGGCCGCGCTGGTGGAGGACGGCACGATCTCCGTGAGCGGCGCGCGGCAGGTGCTGGCGGAGATGGTGAAGAACGGCGGCGCGCCCCGTGACCTGGTGGCGACCCTGGGGCTGCAGCAGGTGAGCGACCCCGGCGCCTTGGCTCCGCTCGTGGAGCAGGTGATCGCCGCCAACGCCGCCAAGGCCGACGAGTACCGCGCCGGCAAGACGGGGCTGCTCGGGTTCTTCGTGGGCCAGGTGATGCGGCAGAGCGGCGGCAACGCGAACCCCGCGCTGGTGAGCCGGCTGGTGCAGGAGCGGCTGGGGGGCTGAGCTGCGGCCTAACTGCGCAGGGAACGAAAACGGCCGGCGATCCAAGGGGGATCGCCGGCCGTTTCGATGTCTACGGACCTGCAGTGCTAGCGGCTTGGGCCGCGGATGACCGCGAGCACTGCCTCGACAACCCGCTCCCGGACGGGTTTCGAAAGCACGCCAACCTGCTTGGTGATCAGTGAGTCGTGCGCAGTAAACAGCTTGCCGGGCCGCGCGAAGCTCGTACTCTGGAGCGAGCCGCCTGTCACGTCTCCTGGCGTGATCTCGATCGCAAGTGGATCAGCATACCGGTTGCTGGTGATCTGGCACAGGATGAAGTCGCCACGGGCTGCAGTGGCAAGCACAACGGCCGGCCGCTTCTTCGTTTGCGACAGGTCCGAGAAAGGAAACGGCACGACGACGATCGCGCCTACTGGAGGTGCGCCCACGCGGCGTCCTCCTCCTCCCGATTCCAGTCCGACAAAGCCGCTTCACTGAGCAACGCGGAGGTTATGTCCCCCGCCTCGTCGGCCGTTTCGGGAAGTAGCGTGACGATCGCGCGGCGGCTGCCAGTCACCTTCAACGGTTCCAACAGCCGTACCCGTCCGTCTGGATCGACCACTGCTTCCACAGTCTGCAACATCAGCCCCTCTCCGGTTTGCACGGATGCACGGATGCACGGATGCACGGATGCACGGATGCACGGATGCACGGATGCACGGATGCACGGATGCACGGATGCACGGATGCACGGATGCACGGATGAAAATAACACCAGCTTCTAGTGCCGCACAGGCCGGAGGAATTGCGTTTCGATCAGGCTGAGGAGGCATCGTCAGCGCCGTGAGCGGCACGGCGGTGTTGGCGGAGATGGAGCGCGGCGGTGGCAGCCTGGCGGATGTCGTGGAGCGCCGCAGTTTGCGGCAGGAGAGCGATCCCGCCGCGCTGGCTCTGCTCGTGGAGCAGGTGATCGCCGCCAACGCCGCCAAGGCCGACGAGTACCGCGCCGGCAAGACGGGGCTGCTCGGGTTCTTCGTGGGCCAGGTGATGCGCCAGTCCGGCGGCAACGCGAACCCCGCGCTGGTGAGCCAGCTGGTGCAGGAGCGGCTGGGGGGCTGAGCCGCGGTCTCGCTACGCAGTAAACGGAACGGCCGGCGATCCGCGAGGATTGCCGGCTGTTTTATTGTGATTCAGGATCAGCGCTGGGCTAAGATCTGATCGTACTCCGCATGCTAGCCGATCCACTACCAATCATCCAGACTAAGCTAGTTGGTAATCCGGAAAAGGCGGGGCTAATGCAAAGTAGCTGTACTCCAACGATCGCTCCTCGGCTATGGATTAGAGAAGTAATACTTCTATCATACAAGTTTGCATCTCTCCAAGTAACACCGATATCTCTCGATCTGTTCTTGGATACGCTCCAGCTTCGTGCATGAACTTGTTTCTGGGTTGAACAATGCTCGTGCGGAATCGCGATCTCGATGAACCAGATAACCGGCGGATCCCGCGCGTGGTATGATGAGAAAGCAGCCACAGGTAGCCTCCCAGCGAACGCACAGTACGCCCTGGGGGTGGCTGAACTCCACGATGACGAATGAATGCTGCCAATGTGGAGTCCAAAGCACGTGTAGAATGCAAGACTTGCAAGAGCAGTTTCCGATCACGTTGTGCTATCTTCGAAGCCGAATCAACTTGGGATAATTCACCCAATATAGTGGTATACGCCGGATCACGAGCGACCACTGTTCCTGTGAGCAACGCCTTTAAGGTTTCAATGCGTTTTCCTAGCCCACTCATATCTTCGGAAGCTTTCGGCTAAGGTAATCACTGTACTCCTGCACCGAATCAGGATCTTCAGTTTTATAGATTGTCCAGCCGCAGAATGCGGCGGACCGCATTGGCTTCTCCGGATCAAAGCGACCGAGAGGAATCTCCTCAGAAATCAGGATGTTAACGGTCGGCTGCGTCAGATAGGGAACTCCTGATTGAAGCGAAAAATTCAGGGTTAAGGCGTTGCGACAGAACGGCTTCACCGATTCCATCGGAGACTCAGGGCGGTTTGGAAGTACTCCCACAACCGTCTCGTCACGTCGCACCATCGGGGTACGCCGCTGAGTAGACCCAACGGGTGACACCGTTTGGGGTGACGTCCACGACCGTACCCAAACGTCTTCGAATCCAACCTTACGGAACTGCTCAGCAGTAGCCTGAAGAGACCGCGGTCCATCTATACTGGTTTCGGATCGCTGTGCATTCGCATCTCGGCGAGATCTTTGGGACGGTTCTGCAATAATTTCGCCTGGTTCATCGTCAGATCGAACAAAATTCTTGATCCGACTCTCATTCCATGCAATCTGATACCGCCGGTAAACAAATCGGCGGATCGGCTCCGGAATGTCCTCCGCCGGTCCTTGGGCCTTCGCATCTTCTAGGAAATAGGCGAGACTCGCAGGGTCGCTAACATCAAGTGTCGCATGGAAGTGGTAGGATAGACGTTCGCCAATTTGGCGTTGCTCTTCGGGCACAACCAATATACAACGCGTATGCTCAGGTAGCGCTAGACGTGCGGCGACGAGCCGGGACAATAGACGCCTGGGCTGCTCACCCTCGGCAGTTTTGCACACGAAGATAGCTGCAAGCTTCTCTGGCGCAGCTACTAGAATATCAGGCCCTTCGTACAACAGCGGGTGATCCGGCCGATCAACAAATGTGTAATGCGGCAGGCGCTTGAGAAGCTGTCTGTGCAGCACAGAAATAGCTGAAGGCTGATCCACGGGCGCATAAGACTGTGTGAAATGATTAGACCCGACGGAATATTTCACGTTTTCTCGAGTGTAGCAAGTCACCTACAACGTGGGAGTGGCGGTGCGCACGCGGATCAGCGGCGTTCGACAGACGTGATCACCCGTGGAACGCACAGAATGACATTCCGGGGATCGTGGTCGCTGTTTAGGCACCCGTGGCGCGACGCACCCACTTACCTCCACGAACGACTGGAAGGCCGACGATCCAGAATCGGATAGCCCGTCGCTCTTGTTGGTGCACTTGGTTAGATCAGCTCGTGTAGCACGCGTTCGAGCAGTGCGTGCAGCCGTTCGCCGTCTTCGGGTATGTGTTCTTCGCCTCTTTGACCGCGCCCTCGCACAAGTCGAACTCGCCGCGGTACTTCCTGTTCTTCTCGGCCGGCATCCACACCGAGGTGACGACCTCATCAGGTCGGGCCTCCTAATTGTTTAGAAGATGAGTTGGCACGAAGGTGTTGACACATAATGAAGGCCAAGGCATCATGCATTCCGCACTACGTTTGGATCATTGTCGGGCACTTTCATCATGAGGACACACTATGCATCCCTACCTCCGTCCGCGGCGCAATATCCTCTGTGCCGTCCTGACCACCCTGACTGTCACCACTCTCTCTGCCCAACATCAGGCCGGTCCCGGCGAGACAGCTCTGGTCGCTCGCCTGTGGCGCCAAGCCCCTTTCCAGCCCGTGAATGGGATACACACTCTCGGTTCACTCCTCGAGCAGGAGTTCGCGAGTGCCTACACCTCCTGCAGCCTGCTCCAAACAAACCGCCTCATGGTCGGGTCTTGGTACAATCGTAAGGAGATCTCCCGCATTCCGAAGCGCCTGCAGGAGATCGAGTACATCAACCGCAACATGGCGAAAGCGCAAAACGCGTCACTGGCGCGCTTGTTCGCCTATGTTTCGGTTCCCAACGAAGATCCGTTGCGGACGGAGAACATCAACGAGACTCGCAGGCTCAATCTCGACTGGATTACGACCCCAGAACTCATGGTTCCCGGCGGTGCGTCCAGACGCATCCAAGGGCACAGTTGCGCCTCAAGCCTCAGCGCGGCAGTCCAGGCAGGCTTCAAGCCGGCTCTGCCGGGACCGGTAACGGTTGACGCTGCGATGGCATTTGTCCAGCAAAACAACTCAGCACTCACGCTATCGGTTGCGGAAGGCGAGTTCCATTCGCCGATCCACGCTTACCTCTTCTCCCCCGGCGTCACAGACACGCATCGCCTCTTCGGCAACCTTGTGGTCTGGGATTGGTACCGCCGGAATAACAACGCCCTCACCACGGGCGGGCGCTACCGCACCCGCATGCGTGGTGTGGCCATAGTGCGCGAGTTCACTGGTGAACTTGATCGCAACCTCACCGGCAACTTCACCACTGGTGCCTCTCTTCCGATCGCGAGCTTCGACGCGAAAATCCAAGGCCGTTACAAGCAGACACAGTCCACCAGTGAACAGGTCTATACCACCGCGGAGTACGCGGCTGCCTCGGAGGCGGATTCGCTCTCTAGGATTAACGCGCTGCCGATGCCAGGGGAAGTTATCAACAGGGTCGCCCACTTCTGGCCCGCTGCCCAGGCCCGCCTCGCGAACCCTGAAGAGCAATTGGTGATTCCATTTCCGCTCGCGCAGCGCTGGATTGTCCAAGGAATCCCAAGCGCCCTCTGCTCACGCGCTGCATGGGACGTTCAGTCGCCCGCAACCGGCTACACACGAACCGAGGTCAAGCCAGTCCCTGTCGTGCCGGGCAGCACCGAAGCGCAGCTGCCTTGGTCGCCGTGCGAGTTCACCGTCACCTATAACCACCCTGCCGGTCAGCCAACGCCGGGCGCGAGCATCGAATTGAGCTTCAGTATGCGCAGCATCGCCGGGCCCGGCCAGCAACTCGCTGCGGTCATCGGACCCTTCGAGTCCACGGTGAACGCGCAACAGAGCCCGCGGATCCAGTCGGCGGGAGATCCAGACCCAATGTTCCATGCCGAGGGGCCGGATGGCACCAATCGACTCAAGCTCTCTTGGGCAGACCTGAGGCTACGCGTGAACGAGGCTGGTAATGCGACTGTCGACTGGGGTCAAGTTACTGTCGACAGCCTCGACGTTCGCTGCGGGACCGACCTGTTCCCCCTCTATGCCCGAGGCCAAGTTCTGGTCGGTGGTTACGATCCGGGCCAGCAGCAACTGTCGATCCGGTTGAGCCATACTACCATTCCGAGCCCCGGACTGGACACATCTAAGATCCGGCAATGCCACCTGAGTGGTGGAATCTCCCTTGTTGTTAGACGGCCCGGCCATCCGAATTTAACAGTAAAGCAGCCTTTGCCGGCCCCCACCCTCTATTATCCCGCGGCAGCCCCCCCGCCGCAGGCCCTAGAGCCAGCGCCGGCACCAGCGTCGGCTGCCACGACCCCACCGAGCCACTAACTAGCCGCCTGCAATTTCGTGCGCGGCGAGTGCGTCACCGTGTACAAACGCGGCGCGGAAAGAGGTGATGCGGCGGCTGCGCGGGTGAACGCCGCTCGAAGCAAAAACATCGGCCGGCATTCGCGAGGGTGCCGGCCGATTTGCATTCACTCTCCCGCAACTCGCTGTGATCCTCCGCTTGATCATCGGCGTCCGCCATCAAACCCTCTGACCATTCAGCCGCTTCTCCTTCACGGGGCTTCGTCGGAGGCCATCTCGGCGTACGCGGCATCGAGAGTCTGGCCGGCGTGGTGTTCGGCAAAGGCCTCGCGGGCGAGTTCCTGCAGCGCCTCGTGCGTCCTGGCGAACGACTCGGCCCAGCGCCGCTCGTCCTCAATCCACTCCAGGATGTTGGCCGCGAGCGCATCCTGATCCGCCTCCGGCAACTCCTTCGCGGCAAGGATGGCCTGCTCAAGCATCGGTGTCATCGCTCTCTCCTGCTCGGCATGTGAGCTTTGCTTGGCGGATCAAGTTCGTCCGCCCGCTCCTGGAGATCCTTCGCACGCTCACGCATCAACTGCGCAAGCTTGGTCGTAACCTCCTTCGGCGGAAGTCGGCCGCCGGTTCGGTAGGCGAGCACGGTTGCGTACGTTTTACCGATCGCGCTGGCGATCTCCTCAAGGGGCATCGAGAGGAGGTCGGTAGCTTCTTTGAAAGTCATGTATAGGTATCCTTGACAAACGCGGGTTGAGTATAGATATTCTATACAGCAGGGCGAAAAAGCAAGGCTGGCCGCTCTCCCGCCAAGAAGAATCGGCCAGCCTCATTCGCGAACCGACCCGAAGGCCGCCCGCTCGCCAACGATAGCCCTGCCGCGCGGCCGGGGTCAAGAGGATGGAGGCCCACGATGACTCCCAAGCAGAACAGCAATCAGCCCGGCTACACGGTCGCGAAGTACGGAGCCAGCCGGTACTGGGCGGTGGTCGACGCGGCGGGCGAGCTGGTGTGCGTCACGGTGTACAAGCGCGGCGCGGAAGAGGTGGTGCGGCGGCTGCGCGGGTGAGCGAGTCGCCAGCAAAACGAAAGCGGCCGGCGATCCACATCGGATTGCCGGCCGCTCTGGTTGGTACTGGCCAGCCCGTGTGGCGGGCGTTCGAGCAGCACGCGCAACCGTTCGCCTGGTTCGGATACGTCTTCTTCGCTTCCTTGATCCCGGCGCTCATGGGCACCGCGCGTCCTCCGACGCCGGAATTCTTACTTGTTGTCGTGGATTATCAGCACGACTAGCTTGTGCAAAGGCAGTCACGTCGACGAACAACTCTTTCACCGCGGAGATCCAGATGATGAAGAAGCTGAAGTTGGACGTGGAAGCGCTGCGCGTGGATTCGTTCGGCACGGAGCACGAAAACGGTCACGGGACCATCTACGCCCACAGCAAATCGACCTCACTGGACTGGGACAGCGGCTGCGGTTCTGGATGTACCGGCCACGGCACCTGTGACAACGGGACGTGCGACTCGGGGTGCACGGTGGTCTTCTCGTGCGATGGATGCCAGCCCATTACGGACTGAACCGCGCAGGCGACCCAACGTCGGCGTCATCGGCTGATCCCGCGCGCCGCCACCGTTGGTGCAGCGGCGGCGAGAGCGCCGGGTGAACACCGGCAGCAAGGGTGATCGCACGGTTCACCCCTCCGCGTGGTGCGGCGGCTGCGCGGGCGAGGCAGCCCATCAGCAACGCAATCGGCCGGCACCCGCGAGAGGTGCCGGCCGATTCTCCATTCACGATCCCGTGGCAGGCCCCCGCTGATCCGCCTCGTTCGACTCATCCCCCTCATCCGCGGGCAAGTCATCCTGCGCGTCGGGATCGTGGCCAAAGTCGTGTTCGGCGAGGGCCTCGCGGGCGAGCTCGGCCAGGGCTTCGTGCGTGCGCGCGAACGAATCCGCCCAGCGCCGCCGGTCCTCGATCCACTCCAGCATGGCGGCCGCGAGCGAATCCTGGTCCGCTTCGGGCAGCGCCGCGGCGGCCCGGATCGCCTCATCCAGCAGTTCAGTCATGGGCACAGGAACGGAGAAGGGCCACGAATCACAACGGCACTGAATCTACAGAGATCCCGCGGCGCCGTGAATCGTGCGTGCTTGCGCGTCTTCGCCCGTACGCGTCCGAGGTGGCCTGCGCGGCGGGGGCACCGGCATGCCGGGGGGCAACCCGCCAATTGCATCGTCGCGACGTGGCGGTGGATGGCGACCAGGCTGCCGTGGTGTCCGCGAAGGCGGACAGCGTTAAGTTGTAGCCGCGAATTCATTCGCTCCCGCCCCCCCCGCGGAGACCTGTTGTTTCTCCGGATCGGGATTCATTGTGCGCTTCCGCGCATCGATTCCCAAAATCGGACAGGGCGCCAGGCGGACACGATGACCGCGATCCGGCGTAACCGCCATCCAGCAAACGGGATGGCGATCCGGCCGCCACGGGCACGGTTCCTGTCTTATGGGACGACGGAATCCGGTGCTCCGATTCTCATGGGCACACGGTTCCGGCGCGGCTGAATCCGGGCGCGAGGCACCCCCGTAGGACGGGACGGCCTCCATCCGCAGCCATCCATCCCCTACCCCGAAAATCCATGTCCAGGAAGCGATTGAACGGCCTTCTCCCCGCCCTTGCGGCCGCCGTGCTGTGGACCGGCGCCGTCACGCCCCACGCGGACGCGCAATCGGCCCCCCGGCGGACGGCGGCCGCCGCTCCGGCCTCCGCGTCGCTCTTTCCGTCGGACGCGGACCTCCAGGTGATGCTGAACTACCTGGTGGAGGACGGGGCCACGCCGGGGATCATCCTGGGCATCCTGGAGCCGGACGGGTCCACGCGCATCCTCTCCGCCGGCTCCGCGGGCGAGGGGACGCCGGCCCTGGGCTCCAAGACGGTGTTCGAGATCGGGTCCATCAACAAGACGTTCACGGGCACCCTCCTGGCCGACATGGTGGCCCGCGGCGAGGTGCAGCTGGACGACCCCGTGCAGAAGTACATGCCGGAGGGCGTGCGCGTGCCGTCCAGGAACGGGCGGCAGATCACGCTGCTGGACCTGGCCACGCACCGCTCCGGCCTGCCCCGGCTGCCCAACAACTTCGTCCCCGCCGACTCGGGCAACCCGTACGCGCAGTACAGCGTGCAGACGGTCTACGACTTCCTGAACGGGCACGAGCTGCGGCGCGACATCGGGGCGGAGTTCGAGTACTCCAACCTGGGCGTGGGGCTGCTGGGCATCGCGCTGGGGCGCGCGGCGGACACCAGCGTCAAGGAGCTCATCCACGAGCGCATCGTGGAGCCGCTGGGCATGCGGATGACGGGGTACGAGCGCGAGGGCGAGATCGCGGCGTGGCTGGCCAAGGGACGGCACCCCAGCGGCCGCCAGGCGCCGTACTGGGACGCCAGCGAGGCCATCGCCGGCGCGGGCGGGCTGCGCAGCAACGTGGAAGACATGCTCCTGTACCTGCGCGCGCAGCTCAGCCCGCCGGACAACGCCCTGGGGCGGGCCATCCGCCAGGCGCAGCAGGTGCGGCACACCTTCCCGACGGGCCAGGCGATCGGGCTCAACTGGTCGGTGCGCACCGCGGACGGGCGAACGATCATCTCACACGGCGGGGGCACGGGCGGCTTCAACACGCTGATCGCCTTTGATCCGGAGCGGCGCACGGGCGTGGTCATGCTCACCAACACGGGCGACTTCGACGACGACCTGGCGATGGACTTCATGAGGGACGGCACGCCGCAATCCCGGCCGGAGGCGCGCGTCGCCCGGGACGTGCTGGCCCGCTACCCCGGGACCTATGAGGTGGCCCCCGGCCGGCCCATGATCGTGCGGCTGGAGGACGACGGGACGATGACCCTGCGCGCGGGCGGCAACGTGCGGTTCCGGATGCACGCCGAGTCGGATTCCACCTTCTACCTCAAGCGGGCGCCGTGGCGCGTGCGGTTCACCCGCGACGGGTCCGGCGCCGTGGCCGGGCTGGTGCTGGACGTGGAGGGGACGGAGCAGACGGCCCGCCGCGTGAGCGCCAGCACGACGCCGGCCGCCCTCGCGCCCGCGGCCCAGGTGCTGGACCTGCCGCTGACGGCGGAGCAGATGGCCGTGTACGAGGGCACGTACGCGCTGCAGGCGGACGGCCGGACGCTGCAAGTGCGCGTGTTCGTGCAGGACGGGCGGCTGATGGTGCAGCCCGGGGGCCCGTCCACGACCCGGCTGCGTGCGCAGGGCGACCACGCGTTCATCCCCGAGGCCGACGCCCGGATCCGCTTCGTCATCACGGTGGAGAACGGGCGCGCCACCGGGGCCACCCTGCACCAGGGCGGCCGCAGCATCCAGGGCGCCCGCCTGCCGTAGCCGCCGCGCCGGCGGACGCTCCGTCAGGGGAATGACAATCGGCCGGCGATCCGCGATGGATCGCCGGCCGATTTCTGTATTCCCCGGATCATACGTTTGCAGTTTCTTCTGCCCCGCCCCCGGTGTCATTCTGAGGTCGGCGCCGGCTCGCCCCATCCCTTGACGTGAAGGCGCCGGCCGAAGAATCTGGTTGCCCCGGTGCACAGACCCACCCGTGCACGACCTTTATGAGCCCCGGGCGAGTCTGTGCAGGGTAGCCACCAGATTCTTCGGTCGCGCCGCAAAGCTGGTGCACCGTTCGGGGTTCGGGCAGGCGCTCCCTCAGAATGACATCACGGGTGAGAAACGACAAACCGGCTCGAAAACCCGGCTAGAACAGGTCGTAGAAGCCGTCCTTGCGCCGCCGGGCGGGGATGCGCGCGTCGTCGCGCACGGTCTCGCGGGAGCCGTGGTTGCCGTACGGGCGGCCGGCGAGCTGGTAGGCGGCGTTGCCGTGCAGGTGGCCCGCGAGATCCACGGCGGCCTGCACCAGGACCGCGACCTCCTCGGGGCGCGCGAGCCGGCCGCGGTGCCAGATGAGCAGGTCGCTCCCCTCCCCGTCCGCCGACGTGCCCACCCTGCGGTGGAGGGACGCGCGCACCTCCGCGCCGAACGCCCCGCGCACGGCGGACTCGTCCGGGCCGCGCAGCTGGTACGCGCGCGAGAACTCCGGGTCCGCGTCGAAGTCGATGTCGCCGCCCCCTACCCCGTCACCGTTGCGGTGGTAGACGCGCTCCGGCCGCACGGCGAACGCCGGCAGGCGCAGGCGCGTGGACTGCACGTGCACCACCGTCTGTTCCCACCCCTTGATCGCTTCGTCGTCCGTCGTGGAGTACTCCAGGTCGAACACGGCGACGCGGTACTCCCCCACGGATGACGAGAGGTGGTTGCGGATCCGCTGGTGCATCCGCACGGTGAACGATTCCAGCCGCTTGCGGTCGGGGATGATGTCCAGCGCGGGCGCGGCCTCGAAGTGCCAGCCCATCCGCCGGGCCAGCGCCCGCATCTCGCGCGTGCGGCGCATGGACTGCATCCGCTTGCGGGACAACAGGATGCCGGATGCGAGGAGGATGCAGGTCCCGGCAATCAGCAGGTTCGCGATCATGGAATCGAGCGCCGGTAAGCGGGATGAGGAACGACGGCGGATGGGCCGGACCAACGCGCCCAATTTGCGTTCGTGGAAGCCCCGCGGGCAACGGGTCGTTTGACCCCCCTCATCCCCGATTGTTCAGATTTCTCTGCAGAACGAAGGAATGATTCAGCGCAGAGTACACGGAATCCGAAGCAGAGTTCGCCGAGAAAAGCGCGTCCGATCTCTGCAAACTCCTTCTTTTCTCCGCGAACTCGGCGTTGAAATCCATGGGCGGGCTAACGACAACGGCCGGCGATCGCGGGGGATCGCCGGCCGATTTCAACTGCGTCCGCGCCTACAGGTATTCGCGAAAATCATCAAGGGGTTCATCAAAATCATTCGTCATGCGGATCAACCCCTTCGCGGTCCCGAAGCGGCGCGGTGCGGGGGCGCGGGTGATGGGAATGATCTTCGCCACCGGCTCGCCATCCTCGGTCAGGATCACATCCTCACCGCGCGCGGCCTGCCGGATCAGCTCAGGGAGCTGCGACTTGGCGCTATCCAGGTCGATTGCACGCTCTCCCATGGAATCTCCCGATCGTGTATTCCGCGGATGTCCGGGTCGCATGGGTGTCGCCCGCCTCCCGGTTTTCCTCAATAGAGGTACCGGATGTCCAGAAAGATAACACTTGGGGGGCGATCCTGGATGATGCGCGCGGAGGAGGCGAACGATGCGAATCAGCCAGCGATCCGCGGGGATCGCCGGCCGATGCGCATCTTTTACCGCAACTCGCTACCGCAGCCCGCGCGGTGTCTTCCGCCGGGACCGCGTCAGTCGCAGCCGAGGCCGCTGACGCAGTAGCCGTAGTCGCAGGTGTAGCCGCCCTGCGCCGTACAGTCGAACTGCTGCGTCTGGCAGGAGCGCACGAGCGTGCCGTTCTCCGCGACCTCCGCGCCGCGCACGGTGCCGCGCAGCTGCTGCTCGGGCAGTGCGGCGGGCTCGAAGCTTTCCACGCTGAGCGCATCCATCCGGAGCCGGGTCTTCTTCATCGTTGCCTCCTGGATCGTCGTTGCGAGCGGACGAGCGGCCGTGATGGCGCCCGTCGAGGCATGGCGGGTGCGAACGACGCCCGGCAAACCTCCGCACCAAGCTTAACGTCTGCGCATTTGGTCGTCAAACGTATCTATCGCACAATCCGAAGCACCGCCATGGGGTCCGCTACAACAAAACGCGGCGGGCAGGCCTCCAACGGACGTGCTCCGCGCTCCGCCAGCCAGAAACTTCGAACGGGTACGGGAGATGACGTTCCGATCCATCCTGTGCATCGCCGCCGCGGCCTCGCTCTCCGCGTGCGGCGGGGCGAGCCGATCCACGCCGTCGCCCGTATCCGCCGCGCCGCGGGTGCTCCAGGTCGCCACGGCGCCGGGCGTGTCGCTGGAGGTGGTGGACTGGGGCGGCAGCGGCCGGCCCGTGGTGTTCCTGGGCGGCGGCGGGCACACGGCGCACGAGTTCGACGAGTTCGCGCCCCTGCTCACCCGGAATCACCGCGTGCTCGGCATCACGCGGCGCGGGGCCGGAGCGTCGTCGGACGTGCCGGCGGATTCGCTGCAGGACCTGGTGGGCGACATCGTGGCCGTGATCGATTCCCTGCGGCTCGGGCCCGCGGTGCTGGTGGGGCACTCGTTCGCGGGGTTCGAGATGGCGCTCTTCGGTGAGACGCACGGCGGCCGGTGCGCGGGGCTGGTGTACCTGGACGCGGCGTACGACTACACGGACCCGGGGCTCGCCCCCATCTTCGAGACGACGCCGCCTCCGTCTCCTCCAGAGATGCAGCCGGCGGATTCCGCGTCCGTCCGTGCCGTGCAGGCGTTCTTTGAGCGGACGAACGGCTTCCGGATGCCGGAATCGGAGATCCGGGCCACGCGCCGGTTCGGGCCGGACGGGAGGATGGTGGCGAATGCGCCCAGCCAGACGCAGCGGGCGATGGGCGGCCTGGTGCGGGCGCCGCGCTGGGACGCCATCCAGTGCCCGTCGCTGGGCCTGTATCCCGTCTCCACGGTGCCGGCGACGTGGCTGGGCTGGTATGCGCAGCTGGACGCGGCGGGCAAGGCGCAGGCGGACGCGTACTTCCGGGCGTTCGGCGCGTGGACGGCCGGGCAGCGGGCCCGGTTCGCGCAGGCGCCGGGCAACCGGGCGGTGGAGTTCCCCGGCACCGGGCACTACTTCTTCCTGGAGAAGCCGCGGGAGGCGTCGCAGGCCATCCTGGACTTCCTGGCGGAGCTTCGCTGATCGAGCGAGTGCCGGTCAGCGGGCATTGTGGGTAGCATGGATGAACGAACGCGGCGGCGCGGGAGAGAACGTCTCTCCGCGCCGCCGCATCTTCATCCGCAAGCTTTTCGTTCGACGAGAAGTGCGCCGGGACCCGTCCGGAGCGCGGCGGAGCACCTGCCACGGGCGGGTAGATTCCTCACTCGTCCCTCGCTCGGAATGACAGGCTTTCGGCCCGTCTCGCCAGGCGCAGCAGCGTTACTGCGGCTGGACGTGGCCGGGGTCCATCCACATCACCTCCCAGATGTGGCCGTCGGGGTCCTGGAAGCTCCAGCCGTACATGAAGCCGTGGTCCTGCGGGTCGTTGGCGGGGGAGCCACCGGCGGCCAGCGCCGCGTTCACCATCTCGTCCACCGCTTCCCGGCTCTCGGCGGAGAGGGCCAGCAGCACCTCGGTCTGCGCGTGGGAATCCACGATGGGCTTCCTGGTGAAGTCCTTGAAGCGGTCGTGCACCAGCAGCATGACGTACGCGTCCTCGCTGATGATCATGCTGGTGGCGCTCTCGTCCGTGAACTGCGCGTTGAACGAAAAGCCGAGCTTCGTAAAGAAGTCCACGGACCGCTGCAGGTCCTTGACGGCCAGGTTGACGAAGATCTTGCGCGACGTTCCGCTTGCCATGCCTTGCTCCGTGATCGTGAGTGGTCCGCGGGTGGGCGATTCGGGGGGCGAAGTTGGCGGGGGTGACACGGGATCGCAAGCGCACGAAGGGGACGTGATGCATCCACTGTGACGGAGCGGCGGGGCGGCCAGGCGGGAGGACTGCAATCCATTCAGGAACGTTTTTGGCGGTGATTCACCGCATCCCATCCTGCCCCTTTTCCCCGTGCCCCAATCCCGCGCATGAACCGTCTTTTCCCCCGGCAGCGCCTTGTTCTTGGCGCAGCGATCATCACAGTGCTCGCCGCCTGCGAGGCGGGCCCCTCCGTCATCGCGCCGGAGCGGGAGCGCGCCACCGCTCCGGAAGGCCCATCGCAGGTGATGGCTGCGGCCACGTCCGGCACCGTGCGGATGGAGGCGCACTTCACCGACCTGCGCGGCGGGGCCACGCAGGACATGTCCATCCTGAACCACGTCATCTACCTGATCGACAACGCCCCGGCGGGCTCCACCATCCGCACGGCCATCCACAACATCAGCGCCAACGTGGTGCAGGCGGCGCTGCAGCGGGCCAAGGACCGCGGCGTGACGATCTACGTGGTGATGAGCGGCAACCACCACCCCGGCGACCCGGCGGACGACGGCGACACGTCGCCCGAGGACCTGCAGGCGTACCTGGACGGCGGGTCCGGCGCGCGGTTCCGCTGGTGCGTGAACGGGGGCAGCTACACGGGCGCGGGGTGGGACGGGTGCATCGCGCGGCGCGAGAGCGCCATCATGCACTCCAAGCTGTTCCTCTTCAGCCGGACCAGGGACGCGGCCGGCGTGCTGCGCGACAACGTGAGCTGGTTCGGATCGGCCAACCCTACGTACGCCACGGGCGCCAACTCGTACAACAACACGGTCACCGTCTACGGCGACAAGACGCTGTACGACAACTTCGTCACCAAGTACTGGGCGCCGCTCTGGGCCAAGACCAGCTACGCCAGCAACGACTTCTACGATTCCGGATCGGGGCGGGGATACTTCGGGGGCAGCACCTTCAACCTGCAGGTGTACGCGTCGCCGGAGCAGCAGACGGACATCGTGTACAACCGGCTGACCTACGTGGAGCCGGATACGGCGTGCGCCATCCGCGTGGCCGAGGCCATGTTCAACGACACGCGCAACAACGTCGCGCAGCTGCTGGTGGCCAAGAAGCGGGCGGGGTGCTGGGTGTCGGTGGCCGTGGGATCCATCGGGTCGCAGTCGCTGGCCACGCTGCGCGGCGCGGGGATCACCGTGCAGCGCATCAACACCCACGACAAGTTCATCCTGGTCAAGGGGCGGTACGCGGGCTCCACGACGACCCGGCGGATCGTGTTCACGGGGTCGCACAACCTGTCGCACTCGGCCAACTACCTGAACGACGAGTTGTTCGTAAAGCTGGAGGACGACACGATCTACGCCTCGTTCCGCTACTCGTGGGAGCGGATGACGCAGGACGAGGACGTGTACACGTACCCGTGATCGTCTCCGCCACCGAAAACCGTCTCATCGTCATCCTGAGGGCGCGCCGCGCGGGATTCGATGTGGCACAAAGCCCTGGCGCGCCCGAAGGATCTTCTGTGCGAAGCAGGAGGCCGGCCCCGGTGCACAGGAGCCGGCCTCTCGCTGGGCGGGCAAGATCCTTCGGTCGGCGCCATGGACCGGTGCGGGACAGGGTCCGGCGGCGCCTCCCTCAGGATGACGTCGTCGGGCGGTCTGGGGTTTCGACTCGAGGGGACGAAGGACCGGCCTCCGTGCGTGGGAGGCCGGCCCCTCGATCCTCCGTCCGCCTCATCCGGGTTTCCGGCGCAGGCACGCTCTTACGGATCGCGATCAGGTGGATGATGTGCCAGGACAGGCCTCCGCCTCCGAAGCCACCATCATGCCTCCTCCGAAAAACGCGGATGCCGTCCCCTCGCCGGCAGCAACCTCTCTACCAAGGGCCTGATGCATCCTGCCGCTCGCCGTCCGATCCGCGTCCGGCCGTCGCGATGGCAATCATCCCGTTTGGCGGCTTATCCGCAAGCCGTTACGTGGCCACATCGTCGGCTGTTCGCGCGGGCACGCCATCCACCTGATCGCGATCCGTAGAAGCTCGTGCGCGACCGCCGTCAGCCCCGGTGGATCACGGCACCCAGCGCGGGAGCCAGTCGGCGCCGGGGGAGGTCGTCAGGCGGCGGGGGCGGGTGCCGTCGGCGCGGGCCAGGTAGAGCTCGGCATCGCCATCGTGCTCCCAGCTGAAGGCGAGCCAGCGTCCGTCCGGCGACCACGCGGGATGCTCCTGCGCGCCCGCCGCCAGCGCCGCGTCCGGGGGCGGAATGTCCACGGGCGCGCCGCCGTCCAGGCTCGCCACCCGCACGCGGGCGCGGCCCCCGCGCGGCTGCTCCACGTACGCGATCCGCCGCCCGTCCGGCGACCACGCGGGCGCGGACTGCAGCACCCCCGCCCGCCCCGGCGTCCCCGTCAACGCGCGCAGCCCCGTGCCGTCCGCGTTCACCACGTAGACGCGGTCCTCGCCCTCGCGGTCGCTGAGGAACGCGATCCGCCGCCCGTCCGGCGACCAGCGCGCGCCCCAGTCGTCGCGCCGGTACGCCGTCAGCCGCCGCACGCCGCCGTCATCCGCCCCCATCACGTACAGCTCGGAATCGCCGTCGCGGCTGGAGCTGAAGGCGATGGAGCGGCCGTCCGGCGACACGACGGGCTCGAAGTTGCCCTCGCGGTCGTCCGTCAGCCGGCGCACGCGGCCGCCGTCGCGGTCCATGCGGTACAGGTCGCTGAAGCCGTGGCTGCTGGCCTCGAACACGAGCCACGATCCGTCCGGCGACCAGCTGGGATTGCGCACCCGCGCCCCCCGCGGACCGATCATCTTCGCCGCGCCGCCGTCCAGCGGGACCAGCGACATCCGCTCGGCGCTGCCGCCCGCCGTCTGCTCGGCGGAGACGACCAGGAGCGCGCGGCCGTCCGGGGCCACGGCGGCGGGATAGTCGTCCGCGTCGCTCGTCGTCAGCCGCACGTCCCCGCCCCGCAGGTCCACCACGCGCACCTCGCGGTTGCCGTCGCGCTCGGAGACGAACGCAATCCGCCCGTCGCCATCCGGTCCGCATCCCGCGGCGAACGAGGCGGCGAGGAGCAGGGCCCCGGCACGGAGCCGGCGCCCGTCCATCCACCGAAAGCACGTCCTCATCACCGGATGCGCACGGCGTCGGCGACCACGTACGAGCCGTCCGCCGTCCAGCGCGACAGCTGGATCTTGTTCCACCCGGCGCTGAAGCTCCACGCGCCCAGCGTGTTCCACTTGCCGCCGTTCACCTGCTGGTTGGCCGTGGCGCGCCCCACTTCCGTTCCCGCCGCGTTGTAGGCCAGGTACGGCGCGCTGACGGAGCGGTTGGCCAGGTCCGTCCACCACGCATCCACCGTCTTGGTCGCGGCCGCGGGGAGGTAGAACCAGAAGGTCGCGGGATCGGAGACGGCAGCCGTGGGCGCGTGGTAGTATCCGCCGCCGTAGTACTCGGGGATGTTGTCGGACTGCGTCCACCCGGTGCCGATCTCGAACTTCTCCTTGGCGGGGTCGTTCAGGTTGTTGTTGTTGTCCACGATGAGCGCATCGCCCGCGTCGCACGCCGTGTTCACGCGGTTCATGTAGTCCGTCCACGGCCAGCCGGCGCCGGGATCCGTGCGGTCGTACGGCTGCAGGCGCGCATGGCTCACGATGTGGTTGCGGTCGCGGGGAACGTCGTGCCGCTTGCTGATCTGGCAGGTGAGGATGGCCGATTCGCGGATCTGCGCCGTGGGCCACGAGGTCTGCGACGCGTAGCCGGCGTGCTCGATGCCCACCGTGAAGAAGTTGCTCTGCACGCCGTCCCAGCGGCAGTCCGTGCTGTTGTTGCGCGAGCAGTAGTAGGTGGCGCCCACGTGCCACGCCTTCTGGCTCTCGTAGACCAGCTTGCTGATCTCGCTCCCCGTGGTGTTGACCACGTAGTGCGCGCTGGCCTGGGCGGCGGAGTTGGTGAGCCAGCTCCAGCAGCCGGAGTAGCTGCTTTCGCACGAGTGGATGACCACCATGTGCACGGGGTAGCTGCCGCGCGTGCTGTTGTTGGGCGACGGCCGCCACACCACGTTGGCGGAGAGCGTGGCGGCGAACGACGGCCCGCCCGGCGTCCGTCCCGCGGGTTGCGGCGCGGCGGCGGGCTGGGCGAAGCGGGCGGCCACCCGGCGCGGCGCCAGCGAGGCGCGGCCCTCCGCCTGGTCCGCGGGGACGCCGGCGTTCAGCACGGCGTACACGCCGTGGTGCACGTACGACGCCTGCCCCTCCTCCGCCGCGATGCCGCTGTAGCGGGCCACGGCCGGGCCCCACGCGGCGTAGTCGGCGCGGTTGATCCGCAGCTCGTCCGCCAGGGCCGCGAGCACGGCGGCGCCGGCGCGGAGGTTGGCCTCGGGGCGAAAGCGGGCCTCCGCCGTGGTGACGCCGGCCAGGGCGGCGCCGCGCTCCAGGTGCGCCCCGCGCAGGGCCATCACGCCGAACGCGCGCGGCTGGCCGGGAAACTCTTCTTCGCCGCGCACCATCTGCCACCCCGTCTCGGCAAAGCCCACGGCCTTGAGCAGGTCCACGGGCACGCCGAACTCCGCGGCCGCGCGTTCGAACAGGGGGTCCAGCTGCACCTGGGCGGGCTCGGCCGCGGGGGCGGCGGCGGGGACTGTGGGCTGGTCGGCGCAGGCGGCGAGGGCGCCGGCCAGCGCGGCCAACGCAACGACACGGAAGGGACGCATCACGGTCCTTTCGAGGGGATGAAACGCCGTCGTTCGGGAACCCTCCCGGACCGCAGTTTCAGGGCCCCACGCGGGCCGCCGCGCGTCCATCGGATAAGCGGAACGTGCGACGCCGCTTATCCTCTAAACAGATGATTTAGGCGATGGATGCGGATTCGCCCGCGGTGCACCAGTGCGGTGCAGCGCTGCCCAACCCGGTGCAGGGGCGCGGGGAGATGCGGATGGAGATTTGGCGGTTTGCGATCACAGGCGACGCGGCGTCCGGAGACCAGGAGCGAATGGATTCGCCGCTGGAAAATCGCGAAGTCCGCCTTCGCGGACTGGGCGTCGTGCCGGGTCTCGTGTCATCCGGTCATGGAATCACACGCGACGGAGCACGCCCTCAGGCTCCGGTTGGTCCAGGCCCGTCCACGGGCGCAGCCGCGGGATCCAACGCGGGACGTTCCGCCGGTACGCCCGGTAGTCGTCGCCGAAGCGCTTCTCCATCCCGGGCTCTTCGGAAAGCAGGAAGTACGTGTGGTTGATGAGGAAGAACGCGCCCAGCCACACCCCCAGCACGCCCGACCGCCACAGCAGCGCCTCCCCCGCCAGCATCAGCGCGACGCCCGTGATCATGGGATTGCGCACGTGGCGGTACGGACCGGCGGCAACCAGGCGCCGCGTGGGGTCCCAGGGCGCGAGCGTCCCCCGCCCCACCCGCGCGAACAGCACCACGCACCACGCGAACAGCGCGAGCCCCGCCAGGAACACGCCGGTGCCGGCCGCGCGCATCGCCCACGCGACCTGCGGCGAGGCGCCGTCCCAGCGCAGCCCACGGGCGGCGTCCGTCCGCTGCAACGCGCACGGCACCACGACCACCACCGTGAACGGCAGCAGCAGGATGGAAAGCAGGTGGCGGAGGAGTGCGGTCACGGGCGCTGTGCGGAGAAGTCCAGCGTCACCGCTTCAGAAGCGCCTGGAACGCGGTGGTGACTCACGCCATGAATGCCTAGGCCGCGAACCTCGCGCCCCAGGCCTGTCGCCGCTCCGAGTGGGCCGGGCCGGAGCCTGCTCCGGCGACGCCGAACACCAAGCTCAGCGGTGCCGAGCTGAGCTGTGAGCATCGGGCTACGCTGTGATCTCGGCTCGGCGTCCATTGCAGCGCTTCGTTCGGCGGGGTGTCTGATCCAGTCTGTGTCAGCACCTGCACCATGCGCGCCGCCTAACGGACTTTGGGTTCAGAGGTGCAAGGCGTCACCATGCGTTCCTGCAGCGCAGCTGGTGGACTGCCGCCGAACTTCACAAGCATGCTGAGCCCCGCATCCTCTGCAACCCGATGTTAGGCCTGCCCGATGATGAGGAGCGTGCACCGATTAGCCGTTCTTCCGCGGCGCCTTCGGCTTCTTTGGCTTCGGCAGCGGCAGCGCTGCCTCGGTGGCTCGAATTGCTCGGGAAAGCAGCTCGCTGTCATCCAGATGCTCGCTCAGCAACAGGTGCGGCTTGGCTCCAGGATAAGGAGCACCCTCGGCTGCGTTGGGAATCAGCGCCCGTCCAGCCTCTGTCGGCTTGAGGAACAGCTGGTTGTCACACACCAGGGCGACAGTCTTGGTGCCGACGTAGATGGCGTATTCACCGAACATCTTCTTGAAGGAGACCTCACCAACGCCCCGGAGCTGATCACAGACGTGCTGCACGAAGGCCAAATCGGAAGCCATAGCGATCTCCTAGATGGTGGGTCGAACGACACAAGGGTCAGGGGTGCGGGGCCGCCGCGCAAGCCTCTCCTTCAGCTGAAAGCATGCAAGGCCCCGCATCCCCTGCAGCCGATTGTTAGGCGCACTGAAGGCCTACGGGACAAGGGTTTTGACTGCACGCCACGTACTAAAGACACTTTTCATTGTCTTCCACTCTCGGGCGCTACGAGTCGCGTAATTCACCGCCGTGTACACGCCCTCCGCATCGTGAAGGTGCTCCTCGCGGACCCGTGATACGGCGGTAGCGATTACAGACAAGGCATCCTTCAGAGATGAATACGCAGCGTCCGCTGACGAGTCATCGAGCTTCTGAACGGTTCGAAGGACCCGTCCATCAGGATCTTCGGTGAAAACAACCAGAGAAGGGAGCCCTTCCGTGGAAGTCAACTCAAATGCTTCCAGCAGTTCTCGGTTCTCGCGCGGCTCCTTCCAAACCGGGACCATGTAGCCAACTGTGCCATGGGAGAAATCAGGGAAGCCGGTTTTCCCCTGCTTGGCACGGATCGCGAGCACTGCCCACTGAGAACCGGAGACCTCGTCGAAGGCAGCCCAGCAGTCTGGATCCCGAAGCACCTTTTTGATGTTCGCGTGAGCATCGGTATAGAGAACTACCCCGTACAGGTTAGCTTCGCCACTTTGCGGCACGAAATGTTTAGATGCTTGGAGCGCCCAGTTCATTGGAGGACCTTCGAGGGTAATAGTGATTGCGGGCGCGCAAACTAGAAGTGTCGTCTCAGTAACGCAAGCGCACTATGCTGGCGCCTAACGACACAAGGGTCAGGGGTGCGGGGCCGTCGCGCAAGACTTTCGTCCAGCCGAAAGCCTCGCATCCCCTGCAGCCGATTGTTAGGCCGCGCCCTGCTGCAGTGCACCTACCAGTTTGTCGCGTGCAACAGGCGTGCACGAAGGAACAGGTCCGCACAGAGTCAGCCAAAGAGTTCCTTCTCAATCAGCTTCATATTTTGGTTGACATAGAACATATCTGGCTCATGCCGCGTCGCACGCACTCGGATGTCAAACTGTGGGTCACTCGGGTTGGTTGGGTCGAACAGAACTAGGCTGATCCCGAAGATCATACAGAGAGCATCAAGGCGCGCGAGATCGTCTTCGGTAGACGTACATGGCACCACGATGTGTGTTTTATGGCTAAAAAGCTTGTAAGAGCACGCCTGCCCAAAGGCAACAATGAGCCCATTGGAGTCCAACTTGATTTCTGCGGATACAATCTCAATCGGAAATTGGATGATGTCGCTTTTCTTTGGCTCGCGCACGCCTATGACGTCTGGTGTACCCCACTTGTCTTTAAACCGGCTCCCCCCGATCGGAATGGCTCGGGAACATTCCTCAAGACTATTAACGAGCCAGTCCGCGAAAGGCTCATAGAAGTCCTCTTCCTTCACCTTTCCAACAACGGACGGGGTAGGCGTCGTGACGAGCGGCGACAGTGACGAATTAGCCTTGTGATGGCTGGCGTGGAGGAACAGACCTCGCGCGGGCTTGACAATCTCGTTTGAAATAACGTTTCGAGATTTCCGACGTTGGTACTCACGGTGGCTGCCGGAATATGCGGTAGAGCTGCCGTCACCTTCGCGCGCAGTTCACCGAAGCGCAGGCCAGCCGGTGCCGCGAGAAGGAATTTGACAGCCTGCGCGTGGATCTGGCTCCGGTAAGTCATCTTTTAGTTGTGGAGAGAGGTCTATGTTGCTGCTCAACGGCGCAAGGGTCACCTGCGCAGCACGCTGATCAACTCGCGGAGGCTTTCGATACGCTGCTCCGCGAGTTTGGCGATAGCGTCTTTCCAGTTTGGCGGCGGCGAGCGGTATGCTGGACTGCTCGGATCGAGCCGCGCGCGGCGCACCGTAGCCTCCGACATTCCTGTCTCGGCTGCGATATCCACGAGCGTGTGTCCGTCCGTCAGCCGGGAACTTGCTTCCTTAAAATCCATGCGCTTGGACACGAACAGGTTGACATAGGACGTGCGGATACTAAATTGTGTCCAGCAGGGCAAAAGAGCAAGGCTGACCGCTCTCCCAGCAAGAAGATTCGGCCAGCCTTACACACGGAACGACCCGAAGGCCGCCCGCTCACCAAAGCTGCCCTGCTGGACGGCCCGGGTCAAGAGGATCGGAGCGCACGATGCGACAAGAGCCGAAGGATCCCGCCGCCGCCGCCGCAAACCCCGGCTACACCATCGTAAAGCAGACGAAGAGCCGCTGGTGGGAGGTGCGGGACCCGGACGACGAGCTGGTCTGCCTGACGGTCTACCGGAAGGGCGCGCGGGAGGTGGTGCGGCGCCTCGCCGCCTGAGACGAACCAGGATGAAACACACGGCAACTGCGGGAGAGATGACCTGCGGCTGCCGCGATGACTGCCCCAGCGGCCTAACGACACAAGGGTCAGGGGTGCGGGGCCGGCGCGCAAGACCTTCCTCGCCCGAAAGCATGCAAGGCCCCGCATCCCCTGCAGCCGATTGTTAGGCCACAGCTGTGCTGTCGACCATGCGGCTTCGCTTCAGTGCTGGGTGTGGCGTGTAGATGCGGTGACGGCGACAAACTCTGGACCATTCGGTCACTGAGCAACTTCGTCGTTGGCGGAAGGTGGAAGATTGAATTCGATAACCCTCCACTCTAGAGCCGTTGAGTCATACTTTGTGGTGCAGATGTATGGCATTGGCACCGAATCCTCTCCCACACCTGCGTACCCTTTAACGGTCCAGATGCCCCCACGACCTCGTCGGGCACTCGGCTCCCTATCATGATACGGTTCTGCGACAGTGACGTCTGGTCTTTTGCTCGTAAACCAAACGCAACTCCTCGTTGCGGCATATTCTTCCGCCTCACGTTCTGAGACCGGCCGACCCGACCGCTCCCCGAAGACCGCTAGGATAAGCATCACGATACCGAATAGAAAGAAGATACCCGCACCACCAATTGTATAATATTTGAATAGATTGATCGACAACCGACTTGTGGCAGAAAGCGCACCGCAATTGGGACAAGCTGATGCATCGGAACTGATTGATGCGCCGCACTCACGACAGGTGATCAGCGCCATATAATATCCGTGAGATTGGAGACATGAACGACTTCCCGAGTTAATGTGCGCAGGACGCTCTCATTGCGCAATATTCTTTCAGCATCAGGGGGACGGGGGCGCCGCAGCCTGAGCTACACCGACCGACAGAGCCACGATAGCCGGGGATGGATTCCCTGCGGCTGCCGCGATGCTTGCCCAGCGGCCTAACGACACAAGGGTCAGGGGTGCGGGGCCGCCGCGCAAGACCTTCATTCCGGCGAAAGCATGCCCGGCCCCGCATCCCCTGCAGCCGATTGTTAGGCGCCGGAGGGCGACCTCATCTCTCCGCGGCGAGCCGCCCGCACCGGTCCCGGGTGTGCCGGCCTTCTACCCGCGCGCGGGTACTTCCTTCGTCAGCCTAGGCTCGTTCCCGCACTCCTTGAGCACACGGTCCCCGAGGGGCGGCGTTCCGAATCGGGCGACACGGAAGTTGTACGCCGCCTGCCGCATCAGTGTCGCCGCGTGCGCGGCCTTTTGGCGGAACGCCTCCCGCGTGGCAGCGTCGGTGACGCCGGCCGGCTGCAGTGCGCAGAGGTGCGTCACCTGCCCGTCGAAGAACGCGACTAGGTCCAGATCCAGCTGCACGCGCTCGGTAAGCAGCGCCGCGTATCCCTGCAGGACTTGGTCGACGGCACGCTGATCGGCTTCGACGGCCGACATCGCGACACTACCCGCTTGGCGGGACTGGACGCGCACCGAGATCCGATTGTGGAGCGTGTCTCGTGTTGCGAGCGTGGTTCCCGGGCTCTGGTTGACGGAGAGTCGATAGGCCTCGACAGCCTCGGGAGTGGCGGGCAGCCCCACAAAGCGCATCGTCTGAGCCGTGAGGGCTTCCGCACGCTGGATGAACTCCAGCCGCTCCTGCTGGAGCCGGGTGAGTTGGCGCATGTGGCTGCTCAGGCTGTCCGCCTCCGTTTCCAGTGCGCGCAGGAACGGGCTGCTGCTGACGTAGAAGGTCTGAAGGTACTGCTCCAACGAGTTGCCCCTCAGGTTCAGGGCTTCTTGCGCCCTTCTGCGGTCCACGCCCGTGCCGAGCAAGCTACGCAGCGTGTTCCCGAGCGCGCGCACGGTCGGTCCGACCTCCTGAAGGTTGCTAATCAGCCCCGGAACGTTTCCCGTGGAGACGTTCCGGATGACGCTGAACACGGTCTGTACCGGATTGGTCGCCTCCTCCAGGTGTGCCTGCGCAACCGGCGGTGTCCAGTCCTGGACGCGACTCTGAATCGATTTAAACTCATCATAGTCCAGCGGGTTGGCGATGCTGGCCCGTGCCTTCACCGCCTCGGCGTAGTCGGTCAGCGCAGCGACGGTGCGGGATTCCGTGGCCCATCGCACGATCTCTGGCGAGACCTCAACCAACTGAGTCCCCGAGGTGAGGAGACGCTGCTTCGCCGAGCCCAGCACCACGGTCTGGTTGCGCGTGGTCAGGTCGTCGAGGATGCGCGCGCGTAGCGCGACCTCACGCTGTGCGGTCGCGTCCAGGAAGACGATGTTCAGATTGGCCAAGTGAAAGCGACCACGCTGCGCTTCCCAGCGGAAGCGGCACTGCCCGACGGACTCTGCTCGGATTCTCACCCGATGGGTCTGTGCGGCATTCGTTGGGGCGCTGAGGGCCGTGTCCAGGAGAATCACCGGTGAGCCGGCGTTGCAGGCGCGCTCCACCCGGAACCTCGCGCTGTCGGCGGCCTCGACCACGGCATCGAAGGCGACCTCTCCAGGGGATTCTTGGTTCGCGAGCTCGATCGGGGAACCGGCCGCAAGCAGAAGCGCGGGGATGTCCGTGCCGGGCACCTTGCCAAGCTTCAGTCCGCCCGGTTGCCAACCCGGTGGGGCGGTGGTGCCGGTGAAGTCGTTGTACGTCTGGGCGGCGGTGGGCGCGACGCAAATCAGGAGCAGTGCGGTCGCGGCAAGGAGGCACTGGCGCATCGGACAAAGGCGGAGAGTGTGGGTGGAGGACGCGCAGGGCTCCGCGGTCCGAAAGGGGCCCCGATCGGGCCGGGGCGCGTGATCAGGCGGTGCGGGCCAGCCGCCGTATCACGGGACGCCGGCCACTGTCGATGCAATCCGAACTGCGAGTCCCATTACTGAAGGCGCGATGGCTTCGATTGCTTTCGCAGCCTCCTTCAGACCCTCAGCAGTAATCCGGAGAAAGCTTCGGTTGGGAGTTGTTTTTTCTGCTTCGGAGCGGACGAGTTCCGCGGCCTGTGCAATACGATCAACGTCGTCTTGAGCAGCCGCTGCTGTCGCAGATTTCAGCGCTGCTTTCAGTTCCTCCATCAGCGAGGCTAAGTTGTCACCCCCCTGCTCCATCCCAACAGGTGCGACGGTAACGGTTTGACTCACGGTGTCGAGTTTAGCCTTGATGTTGATTGGTCCCGAAACGTGAGCCACACTGATCTGGTCATGTGACATGTTCACCTGCCCATGGTAGTGTTGGGTGATCTGATGTAGAAGCCGCTCTTTGGGCGGTTCGTACGCGCGGTATTCCCGCTCGGTAGCATGCTCTCCGTGTTTACTTGTAAAGCAGGATGCCTGCCTCAATACCGCAAAGATCGCGCGCTCCAATTCCGATCGATCCGTGATACGCCTAGGCTGCAATTCATGGAGATGGTCGAGAGATTGAAAGTTCAAGTGGCTCTCCCAGAATTCGTCAAAAAGCCGTAGCAGTGTCTCACGAGGAACATTGGTCTGACTCTTCAGGACCAGACGCACGGGCAACGTGAGAAGATGCACGAACTCAGCGATCCGCACGGAATTGAAGTTAGGCAGAGAAAGAGGAAGGATGATCGCGTCAAAATCCTCGCGGAGAATATCCGCTACTGCGGAGGTGTCGGACACATCGCTCCGGTTCCGGTGTTCCACGCGCGGCGCCAACTGTGGTTGTCGAAAGTGGAGCCGTACCTGTATGAGTTCCGCCTCGTCCTTATTGGTCAGCACCAGTATGCGCATAGCAAATCTCAGTTCAATCTGTACGTGACGTGCCTTGGGCGCGCGAATTGGGGCAGAGGGGTGGGAACCCCGTCTGCATGTTGGCTCCGCCGGGGCCGTGATCAGGTGGACATCCACCAATACGGTCGGGGCGCTTGGTTGGTCCGGGACTCGGCCCGATGCGACGAGGGTACACCATAAGACAAAAAAGATGGACAAGCAAGCGAAACGACAGCCGAGGGTGCGGAACTGGCGCGCACAACTGTCGTAGCTTGAAAACTGTCCGGCTCCGCATCTCCTGCAGCCGATTGTTAACCTAATTGCTGCCACATAGGTTGCTCTACATGGACCTCAAAAGCACCGCCGCGCCCTCTCGTTTCCGTCTCTGGTAACCTGATTGTAAGCTTGCATCGCCGTAATGGCGCTCGCCGAGGCAGCTGGAGAGTTGCCGGAGTTAGCCAGTCGCGCTGCTTGGTCGCCGATACTCGTGTACTTTTTCATCATGAAGTCGAGCTGGGCACAACTCAACTGGGTGATGTCAGTTTCTACGGCAGTCGGGTAGACACCCGAGGGTCCTTGGGAGCTATACTCTGAGTCAGCAGTCACTTGGTCGCTGTGGTCCTTCTGCCGTCCCAAGATCGCCAGCAACAGAACGACGGCAATGATGACCGGGCCCTTTGATTGCATAATACCCTCCTCTGATTTGGAATAAGCGGGATTTGAAGGAGGCAAGCGCCATCACTCGGCGGCGAGGTAACTTCATCTCCCCGTCGCACGCTATGGATTACATTTTGTTTATGCAAGGCATTCGTGGAGGACGGCCCCACCTCGGTCTTGGGTCGCCCCGGTCTTGCCCCAAGGTTAGGGGCCGCGCAAGACTTTTGTCCGCACGAAAGCATGCCTGGCCCCACATGACCTGCAACCGATTGTTCCGCCGCGCCGGCGCGGTGTACCCTTGCCGCTCCAGAAATGGCTACTCCTTACCTCCGCTCCAGGAGCGTGGCCAGCTTTTCGAGCTCGTCAGCATACTCGCGCAGTTCCTTCGCGTGGTCGCGAGCGAGCTGCGCCACACCGCTTTGCCAATGAGAAGGTGGCCTTCGGGCGTTCTCTCCTTCCATCCTCGCACGGGTGATTGTGTGCGTGTCCTTCCCGAACGCGGCGGCAATTCGGCCAAGCGTCATCGAAGGCGCAGAGGTGAGAACATCGGTTGCTGCCTTGAAGTCCACGGTCTCTCTCCGGTATTCGGTACCATACCTATTGACACACATGCTGGTACGGGATTAACTTACATACCAGCAGGGCGAAAGAGAAGGCTGGCCGCACCCTCCGCCAAGAAGACACGGCCAGCCTGACAACGGAACGACCCGAAGGCCGCCCGCTCACCAAAGCTGCCCTGCTAGACGGCCCGGGTCAAGAGGATGGAGTTTACGATGCCACGGAAGCCGAAGGAGCCCGCGCCCGCAGCCGCCGAGAAGCCGGCCTACACCATCGTCAATCAGACGAAGAGCCGCTGGTGGGAGGTGCGCGACCAGGACGACGAGCTGGTCTGCCTGACGGTGTACCGGAAGGGCGCGAGAGAGGTGGTGCGGCGCCTTGCCGCCTGAGACGAACCAGAATGAAACACACGGCAGCCGCGGGAGAGATCACCCGCGGCCGCCGCAATGCTTGCCCAGCGGCCTAACGACACAAGGGTCAGGGGTGCGGGGCCGGCGCGCAAGGCTTTCGTCCGGCCGAAAGCATGCAAGGCCCCGCATCCCCTGCAGCCGATTGTTAGGCCGCGCCCGAGCGGTTTCCTCCCTAGAGATGGGGTACGTTCACCCGTAGGTTTATCAGCATTAGCGGTTACGCTCCCCTTGGCGATGGCGTTCAAGTAGGTCAGAGTAGTTTGTGTCGTACTCAGAATAGAAGGTCGTGCCGACTAAGGTTGGATAGTATACCCATCCAGGCGCAAGTTCCTCCGGTAGACCGAACAATATCCGCATAGCGTACCCGTCGTACTCCGCCGAGGAGAGGTTCCGCCGACCCACAGCGATCATGGAGCAGATCGTCATATCCAAAATCTCGCCTGAATCGAGCGTTAGCCACGCGTGGTGGCTATAATTGCCGTGATTCAGGGAGCGTTTCGGCTGACGGGTTAGCTCTCGTGCGCGTGCGGCGTTGAAAGGGGTGTTGAAAACAGATACTCCCCCCTCCTCCACCGAGCCGATCGTCACCACAGCCCTGCAGCCAAACTCATCTTCCACAGCTTGCCTTAGGTGCTCCGATACGACATTGCACAATCCGGAGAGGGTGATTGGTTCACGAAAACATTCTCCCTCAAGCAGGCTGTTCAACCGGCGCTCCGAGTCCACTCGATCTTTGAAATAACGTGAGGCCTGCCCCCAATCCATCATCCCTGGACATGACAGTTTCAGTTCGGCGGTAAGGGTAGCGGCAGCACGAAGTTGCTCCAAGTACCCTCTCGTTGCGGCAGTGCTCATCGTAAAAGCTGAGTTCTAGTTCGTCCACCACTAATGACAGCTAGGAATGCTGCTCAATCCCCTCGCCTGTCCTACCAGAGCCGCCACCGCGCAACTCCCGTGCGAACGCCTGAAGGTTTTCACTTCGCTCCTCCGCCAGCGTCGCAAGAACCTCGCGCCAATTCCCGGGAGGCGGAAAAGCCCCTCCATCTCGCCTCCATCGGCTGACTGTCTCGCGCCGCACACCGAACCGCTGTGCAACATCACCCAGCGAAATACCGATGGTTGCAAGTCGGTCAGAGGCAGATGTGAAGGTGAGAGTTCGGGACATTCCGAGCCATGTCAAATGGTGTTGACAACGAGGAGCATGCCAAACATACTTGACACAGCAGGGCAACAGCAAGGGGTTGGTGCCTGACCCGCTAAGATCGCAGCACCAACCCCCTTCCACGTAGCGACCCGAAGGCCGCCCGCTCCCCAAAGCTGCCCTGCTGGACGGCCCGGGTCAAGAGGATGGAGTCTACGATGCCACGGAAGCCGAAGGAACCCGCGCCCGCAGCCGCCGAGAAGCCCGCCTACACCATCATCAAGCAGACGAAGAGCCGCTGGTGGGAGGTGCGCGACCCGGACGACGAGCTGGTGTGCCTGACCGTGTACCGGAAGGGTGCGAGAGAGGTGGTACGGCGGCTCGCCGCCTGAGTTGAACCAGGATCAAACACACGGCAGCCGCGAGATGGATCACCTGCGGCTGCCGCGGTGCTTGCCCAGCGGCCTAACTTGTTGTTCAGTGGACGGAATTCGTACGAACGCCACTGATGGTCGTGCATAGCCGATCCGCTCCATTCCAGATAATACTCATCTATCTGGACGTCAAGTGACACTAAATCGCACACACTCAATCCGTTGGGTTAGCTGCCGCGAGTGCGTTGCGCAGATATGTACGCGCGTTGGCGGGATAGCGCTCTTATCCGCTGCGTTATCAGTAAGCATCCTGCCCCGCCGACCTGTGGCCGCTTCGACATAAGCAAGCAACCGCCCTCGCAGCATCTCGCCGCGGAGCCGGTGACATCATGCCATCGGAGCCACCGCCGCTCAGCCCCCGTGCGACGTGGCGGGCTGGCGGACAGGGATGTCGCGCGAGCCCTTGAGGATCGCTTCTTCACCTCGCCGATGGGCCTGATGATGCGGATCTCGCGCGGGCACGCTTCCGTGCAGTCAGCCGCCCAGGTCGCCCGCGAGCAGGCGGTCCAGCTCCTCGTCGGAAAGCTCGTCCATCACGGAGAGCAGGTGCTGGGGGCTGGAGTCCGTGCCGGGCACGGGCGCCGCGTTCCAGCTCTCCGGACGGGGCGCGGAGGCCGTGGACAGCAGGTGCACGAACTGGTCGATGGTGGGATGCTCAAAGAACGCGACCACGTCCACCTCCACGTCCAGCGCGTCCTGGATGCGCGCCACCACGCGCGCCGCCAGCAGCGACTGCCCGCCGATCTGGAAGAAGTTGTCCCGCACTCCGATCCGCTCCCGCGCCAGCACCTCGCGCCAGATCCCCGCCAGCACCTCCTCCGTCGCATTGCGCGGCGCCACGTACGCATCCGCCGGGGCCGCAGCGTCGGGCGGGGGGAGCGCCTTGCGGTCCAGCTTGCCGTTGGGCGTCAGGGGCAGCGCATCCATCCCCACGAACGCGGACGGCACCATGTACTCCGGCAGGGTGCGCCGCAGCGACGCCCGCAGCGCATCCACGTCCGTGCCGCCCGCCACGTACGCCACCAGCCGCCGGTCCCCGGGCACGTCCTCCCGCGCCACGACGACGCACTCCGCCACGCCCGCCGCGCGGATCGCCGCCTCCACCTCGCCCAGCTCCACGCGAAAGCCGCGCACCTTGACCTGCGCGTCCAGCCGCCCGCGGTACTGCAGTGTGCCGTCCGCCGTCCAGCGCACCGCGTCGCCCGTGCGGTACAGGCGCGCGCCGGGCGCGGCGGCGAACGGGTCGGGAATCCAGCGCTCCGCCGTGAGCGACGGGCGGCCCAGGTAGCCGCGCGCCACGCCAGCGCCGCCCAGGTACAGCTCCCCCGCGACGCCGATGGGCACGGGACGGAGCGCCGCATCCAGCACGTACGCCTGCGTGTTAGAGATGGCGCGGCCGATGTTCGCCACGCCGCCGGGCCGGCGCAGGGTCCCCGTGCTGTACGTGGTGTCCTCGGACGGGCCGTACAGGTCGTACACGCGCTGGATGCCGTCCAGGGCGTACAGCGCATCCACCACGTCCTGCTCCAGCGGCTCGCCGGCCAGGTTCACCGTCCGCACGCCGGCGGGGATGCCGCCCGTCTTGAGCAGCGCGGCGATGGCGGAGGGGACGGTGTTGATCATCCGCACCTCCCCCGCCGCGGCCGACTTCGGCAGGGCGAGCGCGTTCTCCACAAGGACGATGCGCCCGCCGCGCCCCAGGGGCACGAACAGCTCGTAAACGGACAGATCGAAGCAGATGGAAGTGGATGCGAGAACGCCGTCCAGCTCCTCCGCCGTGAACACGCTCCACGCCCACCCCAGCAGCGCGGCCGCGTTCCGGTGCTCGATGGCCACGCCCTTGGGGACGCCCGTGGATCCGGAGGTGTAGATGAGATACGCCAGGTTGCGCGGCCCGGCGCCGCCCTCCGGATCGTCCGCGCGCTCGGCGGCGATCTCGTCCCGCGCGGCGTCCACGCTGACGACCTGCAGCCCGTCCCGTGCGGGGAGGATGCCGCGAAGGGCGTCCTGCGTCAGGAGCACGGCCGCGCCGGAATCCGCCAGCATGAACGCCAGCCGCTCGGCCGGATAGGCGGGATCCAGCGGGACGTACGCACCGCCCGCCTTGAGCACGGCCAGGATGGCGGCCACCATCTCCACCCCGCGCTCCAGGCAGATGCCCACGCGCGTCTCCGGCCCCACGCCGCGGCGCACCAGGTGGTGCGCCAGCCGGTTCGCCCGCTCGTTCAGCTCGCGATAGGTGAGCGACGCGCGCTCGTGCAGGAGCGCGACCGCGTCCGGCGTGCGCGCGGCCTGCGCCTGGAACAGCTGGTGGATCGTCTGCCCGGACGGATACGGCGCGTCCGTCGCGTTCCAGTCGGAGACGACGAGGCGGCGCTCGTCCTCCGCCATCAGCTCCACGGCGGAGATGGGCCGATCCGCATCCTCCGCGACCTGATCCAGCACGCGCGCCAGGTGCCCCAGCATGCGCTGGATGGTAGCGCGCTCGAAGAGGTCCGTGGCGTACTCGATGCTCCCGCCGATGCCGTCCTCGTCCGCGGCGAAGGAGAGCGTGAGGTCGAACTTGCTCGTGCCGCTGTCGGCGTCCTCGCGGCGCAGGCGCACGCCGGCAAGGTCGCCCGCCAGGCGCTCCGCCTCCTCCTGTACGAACATCACCTGAAAGACGGGGGCGTAGCTCGCGCTGCGCTCCGGCGCCAGGTCCTCCACCACGCGCTCGAACGGGACCGCCTGGTGCTCGTACGCGCCGAGGGTGACGCCGCGCACGCGCCGCAGCACCTCGCGAAAGTCCGGGTCGCCGGAAAGGTCCGTCCGCAGGGCCACCGTGTTGGTGAAGAAGCCGACCACCTCCTCCACCTCGCGCCGCGTCCGCGCCGCCATGGGGCTGCCCACGACCACGTCGCGGCTGCCGCTGTACTTCGACAGCAGCATCTGGAAGGCGGCGAGCATCACCATGTACAGCGTGGCGCCTTCCCCGCGGCCCAGCGCCCGCAGACGCTCCGCCAGCGCGGACGGCAGGCGCAGGGGCTCCAGCGCGCCGCGGTAGGACTGCGACGCGGGGCGCGGGTGGTCCGTCGGCAGCTCCAGCAGCGCGGGGGCGCCGTCCAGCCGTTCCCGCCAGTACGCCAGCTCCCGCTCCAGCACGTCGCCGCGCAGCTGCGCGCGCTGCCACACGGCGAAGTCCGCGTACTGCAGCGAGGGCTCCGCCAGCGGCGACGGGGCCCCGTCGCGGAACGCCGCGTACAGCGCCGACAGCTCGCGGACGAGCACGCCCATGCTCCACTCGTCCGTCACGGCGTGGTGCGCGTGCAGCAGCAGCAGGTGGTCGTCCGCCGCCAGCCGCAGCAGCGCGGGGCGAAACAGCGGCCCCGCCGCCAGGTCGAACGGGCGCACGGCCTCTTCCGCGGCACGCCGCCGCGCCGCCGCCTCGCGCCCGTCGTCATCCCCCGCATCTTCATCCGCCGCAACGTCCTCCACCGGCAGCACGAAGCCGGTGAAGGGGTGGATGAACTGCACGGGCGCGCCGTTCACCTCCGGGAAGGCGGTGCGCAGCGCTTCGTGGCGGCGGATGACCTCGCCCAGGGCGCGCTCCAGCACGGGCACGTCCAGCGCGCCGCGCAGCCGGAGGGCGACGGGCACGGTGTAGAACGCGCTTCCGGGCCGCAAACGGTCCAGGAACCACAGCCCCTCCTGCGCGAACGAGAGCGGCAGCGCCCCCGTCCGCGGCACGGGAACGAGGGGGGGCAGATGGATGGATTCCGCCTGGCGCAGGGCCTCCACGCGCTCCGCCAGCGCCGCGACGGTGGGCGCCTCGAAGAGCACGCGAACGGTCGCCTCCACGCCGAAGACTTCGCCCACGCGCGAGACCACCCGCGTCGCCAGCAGCGAGTGGCCGCCCAGGGCGAAGAAATCGTCCCGCACGCCCACGGAATCCACCCGCAGCACTTCCGCGAAGATACCCGCCAGCACCTCCTCCACGGGCGTCCGCGGTGCGGGGCCGGACGCATCCGCCGAAGCCGTGGCCGGCGACGGAAGTGCATCCCGGTCCACCTTGCCGTTGCGGTTCAGCGGGAGCGCGTCCAGCACGACGACGGCGCCGGGGACCATGTAGTCCGGCAGCGACGCCCGCAGGTGCGCGCGCAGCGTGTCCGCATCCACCTCCCCGGCCACGTACGCGACCAGGCGCCGCTCGCCGGGCACGTCCTCACGCACGAGCACGATGCACTCGCGCACGGCCGGGTGCCCGCGGAGCGCCGCCTCCACCTCGCCGGGCTCAATGCGGAAGCCGCGGATCTTCACCTGCCCGTCCAGGCGGCCGAGGTATTCCACCGCGCCCTCCGCGATCCATCGCACGCGGTCGCCCGTGCGGTACAGCCGGGCGCCGGGCGTGGAGGCGAAGGGATGCGGGATGAACCGCTCCGCCGTGAGCGCCGGCCGCCCCAGGTAGCCGCGCGCCAGCCCGTCACCGCCCACGTACAGCTCGCCGGGCATGCCGACGGGCACGGGGCGCAGCGACGCATCCAGCACCAGGAGCGACGAATTCGCCACGGCGCGGCCGATGGGCACCGTCGCCGCGCCGGCCGGCACGTCCGAAACGAGGTGCCAGCTGCTGAACGTCGTGTTTTCCGTGGGCCCGTAGACGTGCAGCAGCCGCGCCGGCCCGCCCGCCGCCAGGACACGCCGCACGGCGTCCGGATCCACCGCCTCGCCGCCGAACAGCAGGTGGCGCAGGGGCGCGAACGCGTCCGGCAGCTCCCGCGCGACCTGGTTGAAGAGCGCCGTCGTCAGGAAGGCGGTGGTGATGCGCTGCGTCCGGATCGTCCGCGCGAGCTCCGCCGGGGTGAGCGCCACGTCACGGGGGATGCCGACGAGCGCCGCGCCGTTCAGCAGCGCGCCCCAGATCTCGAAGGTGGCCGCATCGAACGACGCGCTGGATGCCTGCGCCACGCGGTCCTCCGCCCCCAGCTGAACGAAATCCGCCCCCCGCACCAGCCGCACGACGGCGCGGTGCTCCACGGCAACTCCCTTTGGCGTGCCCGTGGAGCCGGAGGTGTAGATGACGTACGCCAGTTGCCCGGCATCCGCCGCGACCGGCGGCGCCGCATCCCCCGCGGCCTCGATCGCGCCCGCATCGCTGTCGATGCTGACGATCCGCACGCCGTCCCGCGCAGGCAGCGCATCGCGGAGCGCATCCCGCGTCACCAGCAGCGCGGCGCCGGAATCCGCCAGCATGAACGCCAGCCGCTCCGCGGGATACGCGGGATCCAGCGGCACGTACGCCCCGCCCGCCTTCAGGATGGCGAGGAAGGCGACGACCATCTCCACGCCCGGCTCCAGCGACACCGCCACCCGCGTCTCCGCCCCCGCGCCGAGCGCGACGAGGTGGTTCGCCAGCCGGTTCGCCCGCGCATCCAGCTCGCCGTACGTCAGCTTCGCATCGCCGAAGACGAGCGCGGCGGCATCCGGCGTACGCGCGGCCTGCTCCGCGAACAGGTGGTGGATGGGGGCGGATGGATACGGCGCGTCCGTCGCGTTCCACGCCTGGAGGACCTGGCGGCGCTCGTCGTCGTCCAGCAGGTCCAGCGCGGAGACGCGCAGCTCGGGATGCGCGGCGGCCTGCTCCAGCACGCGCTGAAAGTGCGCGAGGATGCGCCGGGCCGTGCCGGGCGCGAACAGGTCCGACGCGTACTCCAGCTCCGCGCGCAGGCCGCCGGCCGTGGGCGTAAGCTGCAGCACGAGGTCCAGCTTGGTCGTCCGCGCCTCCGCCTCCACCATCCGCGCATCCAGCCCGGCGAAGCCCGCCTCCCACGGATCGGGCTCGTGGAGGGCGAACAGCACCTGCACGAGCGGCGAGTGGCCCAGGCTGCGCGCGGGGCGAAGCTCCTCCACCAGCCGCTCGAACGGCACGTCCGCGTGCTCGTAGGCGCCCAGCGTGACGGTGCGCGCGCGCCGCAGCACCTCGCGAAAGCGCGGATCGCCGGAGAGGTCGGTGCGCAGCGCGAGCGTGTTGACGAACAGGCCGATCAGCCCCTCCACCTCCGGGCGCGTGCGGCCCGCGATGGGGCTCCCCACCACCACGTCGTCCGTCCCGGCGTACCTGTGCAGCAGGGTCTGGAAGGCCGCCAGCAGCACCATGAACAGCGTGGCGCCCTCCTCCCGTCCCAGCGCCGCGAGCCCATCCACCAGCGCGCCGTCCAGCTGCATCTGCTCGCGCCCGCCGCGGTGCGACTGCACGGACGGGCGCCGGTGGTCCGACGGCAGCTCCAGCAGCGCGGGCGCGCCAGCCAGCCGCTCCGTCCAGTACGCGAGCTGGCGATCCAGCGCATCACCGCGAAGCCGCGCCCGTTCCCACGCGGCGAAATCCGCGTACTGGAGGGGGAGACCGGGGAGCGCCGTTCCTCCATCACCCTCCGCGTAGAGCGCGGACAGTTCGCGGAAGAAGATGTCCGTGCTCCATCCATCCCCCACGATGTGATGGAAGTTCAGCAGCAGGACGTGCGCATCCTCTGCCAGCCGCAGCAGCGACGCCCGGAAGAGCGGACCGGCGGCGAGATCGAACGGCCGCGCGGCATCCTCCGTGGCCCGGCGCGCCGCCTCCGCCTCGCGCGCATCCGCATCCAGCGCCGACAGGTCCTCCACGGGGAGCACGAAGCCGCGGAAGGGCGCGATCACCTGCACGGGCACGCCGTCCCGCTCGGCGAACGTCGTCCGCAGCGCCTCGTGCCGCGCGACGACGCCGCCCATGGCCCGCTCCAGCGCGGGGACGTCCAGCGCGCCGTCCAGGCGGAGGGCGATGGGAAGGTTGTAGAAGGCGCTCCCCGGCTGCAGACGGTCCAGGAACCACAGCCGCTCCTGCGCGGACGACAGCGGCAGCGCCTCGTCGCGAGGGACCGGAACGACGGCGGATGCGGATCCGTCCGCGCCGCGGAGCCCGTCCGCGTGCGCGGCCAGCTCGGCGAGCGTCGGCGCCTCGAACAGCGCGCGCAGGCCCAGCTCCGCGCCGCACGCCTCGCGGACGCGCGCCACCACGCGGGCGGCCATCAGCGACTGGCCGCCCAGCGCGAAGAAGTCGTCGTGGATGCCCACGCGCTCCACGCCCAGCACCTCGGCCCAGACGACCGCCAGCGTCCGCTCCATCGGCGTGCGCGGGGCGGCGTACGGCGCGCGCTCGGCCTCCGCGGCGGGCGCGGGGAGCTGCGCACGGTCCACCTTGCCGTTGGGCGAGAGGGGGAGCCGGTCCAGCACCACGTACGCGGCGGGGACCATGAAGTCCGGCAGCGTCTCGCGCAAACGATCGCGCAGCTCGCGCGCGGACGGCGGCGCGGCCGTGTCCGCGGGGAGGAGGTAGGCGACAAGGCGGTTCTCACCCCCGTCCGCGCGGGCCACGACGACGGCGCGCGACACCGCTGGGTGCCGGCGGAGGGCCGCCTCGATCTCCCCCGGCTCGATGCGAAAGCCGCGGATCTTCACCTGGTCGTCGATGCGGCCCAGCAGCTCCAGGACGCCGTCGGCCCCGAAGCGGGCCCGGTCGCCCGTGCGGTAGACGCGCGCGCCCGGCTCGCCGCCGTGCGGATCGGGGAGAAAGCGGTCCGCCGTGAAGCCGGCGCGCCCCGTGTAGCCGCGCGTGACGCCGATGCCGCCCAGGAACAGCTCCCCCGCCACGCCCACGGGCACCTCGCGCAGGTGGCGGTCCAGCACCCAGGCGCGCTGATTGGCCATGGGCACGCCGTAGGGGATGCTGCGCCACGCCGGATCCACCTCGCGGACGGGGTAGATCAGCGAGAAGATGGAGACTTCCGTGTTGCCGCCCAGCACGATGAAGTCGCGCAGGGCCGGCGCCCAGGCGCGCACCCGGTCCGCGAGCGGGACGGGGATCCAGTCGCCGCCCAGGAACGCCAGCCGCAGCGTCGTGGGCGCCAGCTCCGGGTGCGCCTCCGCGTGGTCGCTGAGCATCCCCAGCCGCGCGGGGACGGAGTTCCACACGGTGACCCCGTGGCGTCGGCACAGCGCGGCCCAGGCGGCGGGATCGGTGGCCTCGGCGGGACGGGGGATGACGATGGCGCCGCCGGCCGCGAGCATCCCCAGCGTTTCCGTGACGCTCATGTCGAAGCTGAGCGACGACAGCAGGAGGATGCGGTCCGCCGGGCCGATGCCGTGCGCGCCGTTCATGTCCAGCACGTTGTTCATCACGCCGCGGTGGGCCACGGCGATCCCCTTGGGCTGCCCCGTGCTCCCCGACGTGAAGACGACGTACGCCAGGTTCTCCGGCGTGGCCCCGCCCTCCGGCCGCGCGTCGCTCTCGGCCCCGACGGCGGCGGCGTCCGCATCCAGCAGGATCCGCTCGGCCACCTGCGGGAGGGATGCGGCGCGCGCGGCGTCCGTCACCAGCACGCGGACGCCGGCCGTGGCCATCATGTGGGCCAGGCGCTCGGGCGGATACGCGGGATCGAGCGGAACGTACGCGCCGCCCGCCTTGAGGACGGCCAGGAAGGCCTCCACCACGCGCGGCCCGCGCTCCAGGCAGATGCCTACGCGCCGCTCGGGGCCGATGCCGCGGCGGCGGAGGTGGTGCGCCAGGCGGTTGGCCCGCGCCTCCAGCTCGGCGTAGGTGATGGATTCGTCGCCGTACAGGATGGCGGTGGCGTGCGGATCGTCGTCCGCGCGGGCCTCGAACGCCTCGTGCAGGCAGACGCCGTGCGGCAGATCGGCATCCGTCGCGTTCCAGCGGCGGCGCTCGGCCTGCTCCCCGGGCGTGAGCAGGGGCAGCTCCAGGATTCCGCGCTCCGGCTGCGCGCGCAGGGCATCGCACACGACGGCGTAGTGCGCGCGGAGGCGGGCGGCCGCGTCCGGCGCGAGCCCGTCCGCATCCAGCGCCAGCACACCGTCCGTCCCCGCCCGCAGCGCGATGCCCACGGGCGCGGGTCCGTCCGCTTCTTCCACGGCCAGGACGGCAGTGCGTGCGTGCGGGAGTGCGTGAGTGCGGGAGTCGACGGACGATTGCGGATTCGCCAGCGCCTCGCCCACGCGGGCCGTGAAGGCGCCCGCGGAGGGGTTCGCGCCGAGGTCCACGCGCAGAGGCGCCACGCCGTCCGCCGTGCGGATGCGCACCTCGACCTCGTCCTCGCCGCCGTAGCGCGACAGGAGGAGGATGAACGCCGCGACGGATGCGTCCACCTCGCCCGTGCTTCCGCGCCGCGCCGTCGCGTCCGCGGCGTGCTCGTCCACGGGCGGCGGTCCGGAGGCGGCCCGGGGTGCGGCGGGGAGCGGAGGCGATGCGGATGCTTCGGCGGCGAGCTTGCTGGTCATACCGTCTGGTGAAAATACGTGTGCATCGTGCGGCCGCCGGGGCCGCATCCATCCGGGCGCGTTCCGCCCGCGGGCCGGGCCTCCGGGCATCCGCCGCACCGGCCGGATTCGATCCCGCGGCGGGGGCGATGGCGCGGGCGGAGTCCGAGGCATGGCCCCGGGTGCCCGCCGAGCGCGACCCGATTCTTCAGTCGGCGCGCCGGCGTTCTCCACGGGAGAGTGCGGCGACGCGCCTCCTTCAGAATGACATCGGGCGGAACGACGCCGACGGCGTTCTCCACAGGAGAGGTGCGGCGACACGGCTCCTTCAGAATGACATCGGGCGAAAAGACGCCGACGGCGTCAGACGCCAGCGCCGGAGAGCGCGTCCATCGGCTCGTCCGCATCCACCGCCCCCTCGTCGTCCGCGCCAGGGACGCCGGGGAGCGCGGCGGCGGCTTCGGCGAGGGCCTGCAGGGCGACGAAGGGCAGGAACAGCCGCTCCACCGCGTGCCGCTCCATGAAGCGCAGCAGCGCATCCGGATCGCGGCGCAGGGCATCGTCCACCAGCACCAGCGTGCCGCCCGACGCCAGCGTGGTCGCCATCTCCTGGAACGAGACGTCGAAGTTGAGCGACGAGAACTGCAGCGTGCGCCGCGGCTCCGGGTCGCCCGCCAGGTTCCACGCCACCAGGTTCACCAGCGACGCGTGCGGCATGGCCACGCCCTTGGGCTGCCCCGTGGAGCCGGACGTGTACAGCACGAACGCCAGGTTCGCCGGGCCCGCGCCGGAATCCGGGTTGCCGGTGCGGGCACCCGCCCCGTCCGGCTCCAGCGCATCCACCGCGAGCACCCGCACGCCGTCCATCATCGGCAGCGCGCCGCGCAGGGTCTCGCGCGTCAGCAGCACGGGGACGGCGGAATCCGCCGCCATGAAGGCCAGCCGCCCCGCGGGATAAGCCGGGTCCAGCGGCACGTACGCGCCGCCCGCCTTGAGCACGGCCAGCACGCTGGCCACCATCGCCACCCCGCGGTCCAGGCAGATCCCCACGCGGGCCTCCGGCCCCACGCCCAGCTCCCTCAGCCGGTGCGCCAGCCCGTTGGCCCGCTCGTTCAGCGCGCGGTACGTCAGCGACTCCCCGCCGTGCACCACGGCCACGGCCTCCGGCGTCCGCTCCGCCTGCGCCTCGAACAGGTGGTGCACGCAGGCATCCGCCACGGAATACGCCGTGTCCGTCGCGTTCCACGCCTCCACGACGAGCCGCCGCTCCGCCTCGTCCATCAATTCCAGCCGGGAGAGGGGGACGTGCGGATCGGCCGCGACCTGCTCCAGGACGCGGCGCAGGTGCCCCACCATCCGCCGGATCGTCCCCGGCTCGAACAGGTCCGTGCTGTACTCCATCGCCCCGACGATGCCGCCCGCGTGCGCCGTGACGGCCACCGTGAGGTCGAACTTGCTCGTCTCCGTGCCGCCCTCGAAGCGGCGGAGGGTGACGCCGGGCAGGTCCAGGGCGGTGGGCGCGCTGTCGCCCTGGATGAGCATCACCTGGAAGAGGGGCGAGTGCCCCAGCGACCGCTCCGGCTGCAGCTCCTCGACGAGCCGCTCGAAGGGGACGTCCTGGTGGTCGTAGGCGCCCAGCGTCGTCTCGCGCACCCGCCGCAGCACCTCGTGAAAGTCCGGGTCGCCGGACAGGTCCGTGCGCAGAACGAGCGTGTTGGTGAAGAAGCCGATCAACCCCTCCACCTCGTGCCGCGTGCGCCCCGTGATGGGGCTGCCCACCACGACGTCCTGGCTGCCGCTGTACTTCGACAAGAGCACCTGCAGCACGCCCAGGATCACCATGAAGAGCGTGGCCCCCTCGCCGCGCCCCAGCGCCTCCAGCCGGTGCAGCAGGTCGGCCGAGAGCTCGAACGGCTCGCGCGCGCCGCGGTACGTCTGCAGCGCGGGGCGCGGGTGGTCGGCGGGAAGCTCCAGCACGGCGGGCGCACCGGACAGCCGCCCCTTCCAGTACGCCAGCTGCCGGTCCAGCGCCTCGCCGTGCAGCTGCTCGCGCTGCCACACGGCGTAATCCGCGTACTGCACGGACAGCTCCGGCAGGGGCGACGGCGCGCCCTCCAGCGCCGCCGCATAGAGCGCGGACAATTCGCGGAAGATGACGCCCAGGCTCCATTCGTCGCTCACCACGTGGTGCATGGAGAACAGGAGCACGTGCTCGTCCGCCGCCAGCCGCAGCAGCCGCGCGCGGTACAGCGGGCCCGTGGCCAGGTCGAACGGGCGCGCCGCCTCGTCCATGGTGCGGCGCCGCACCTCGTCGTCCCGTTGTAGTGGCGCCTCGTCCGCGCCGGACAGGTCGTCCACGGGCAGATGGATCCCGGAGAACGGAGCGATGGACAGCACGGCGCCGCCTTCACCTTCCCCTTCGGCGAACGTCGTCCGCAGCACCTCGTGGCGGCGGACGATCTCGCCCAGGGCGTGCTCCAGCGCCCGCACGTCCAGCGGGCCGGCCAGCCAGAGCGCGATGGGCACGTTGTAGAACGCGCTCTCCGGCTGCAGGCGGTCCAGGAACCACAGCCGCTCCTGCGCGAACGAGAGCGGCAGGGCGCCCTCCCGGCCGACCGGGACGACCGGCGGCAGCGGGGGCAGCCCCGCGCGGCGAAGCGTCTCCACCTCCGCCGCCAGCTCCGCCGCCGTGGGCGACTTGAAGAACGCGCTCAGGGGCAGGCGAACGCCGAACACCTCCTGGATGCGCGCCAGCACCACCGTCGCCAGGAGCGAGTGGCCGCCCAGCTGGAAGAAGTTGTCGTCGCCGCCCACGTGCTCCACCCGCAGCACGTCCTCCCAGATCCCCGCCAGCACCTCCTCCACGGGGCTCCGCGCCTCCGCCGCGTGGGCCTCCGCGCCGGCGAAGTCCGGCGCCGGCAGGGCCTTGCGGTCCAGCTTGCCGCTGGGCGTGAGCGGCAGGGCGTCCATCCGCACGAAGGCGCCGGGGACCATGTACTCCGGCAGGCTGCGGCGCAGGTGCGCGCGCAGGTCCTCGGCGATGGCCTCGCCGACCACGTAGGCGGCCAGGCGCCGGTCGCCCGTCTCGTCCGCGCGGGCCACGACGGCGCAGTCCGTGACGGCCCAGTGGCGGCGGAGGACGGCCTCGACCTCCCCCGGCTCCACGCGGAACCCGCGCACCTTCACCTGCCCGTCCATCCGCCCCAGGTACTGCAGCGTCCCGTCCGCCCGCCACCGCACGCGGTCCCCCGTGCGGTACAGGCGCCCCCCCGGCTCCGCGCCGAACGGATCGGGGACGAACCGCTCCGCCGTGAGCGCCGGCCGGCCCAGGTAGCCGCGGGCCAGCCCCCGCCCCGCCAGGCACAGCTCCCCCGCCACGCCGGCGGGGACCAGGCGCATCCCCCCGTCCACGACGAACGCCCGCGTGTTGGAGATGGTCCGGCCGATGGTCGTCGTGCCGCCGGGGCGCCGCAGGGCGTAGGTGCTGTACGTCGTATCTTCCGACGGTCCGTACAGGTCGTAGACGCGCCCCACGCCGCGGGCGTAGACGGCATCCACCAGCTCCTGGCGCAGCAGCTCGCCCGCCAGATTCACCGTCCGCACGCCGGCGGGGATCCGTCCGTCCCGCAGCAGGGCCGCGATGGCGGAGGGGACGGTGTTGATGAGCCGCACCTGGTCCGCCGCGGCGGACTCGGAGAGGGCCAGCGCGTTCTCCATCACGATCACGCGGCCGCCGCGGACCAGGGGGAGGAACAGCTCGAAGACGGAGAGGTCGAAGCAGATGGACGTCGCCGCCATCATCCCCGCCAGCTCCTCCGCGGACCAGACCTCCGCGCCCCAGGCCAGCATGGCCACGGCGCTCGCGTGCTCGATGGCCACGCCCTTGGGGACGCCCGTGCTGCCGGAGGTGTAGATGAGGTACGCCAGCGAGCGCGCATCCGCCCCGCCCGCCGGGTCGTCGTCCCGCTCCGCCGCGATGCGCGCCCCGTCCGCGTCCACGCTGACGATGCGCACGCCGTCCTGCATCGGCAGCACGGCCCGGAGCGCGTCCTCCGTGACGAGGACGGTCATCCCCGAGTCCGCCAGCATGAACGCCAGCCGCTCGGGGGGATACGCCGGGTCCAGCGGCACGTACGCCCCGCCCGACTTCAGCGCGCCCAGGATGGCGGCCACCATCTGCGCCCCGCGCGGCAGGCAGATGCCCACGCGCGTCTCCGGGCCCACGCCCATGCCGCGCAGGTGGTGCGCGAGGCGGTTGGCGCGCGCGTTCAATTCCGCGTACGTCAGCGCCTCCCGCTCGTGCACCACGGCCACGGCGTCCGGCGTCCGCGCGGCCTGCGCTTCGATGAGATGGTGGATGCACGTCTCGGCGGGGAACGGGGCGTCCGTCCCGGCCCACGCGTCCAGCTGGCGGCGCTCCCCTTCATCCACCAGCGCCAGGGCGGACAGGCGCAGCTCGGGATCTGCCGCGACCTGCTCCAGCACGCGGGCCAGGTGCCCCGCCATCCGCTGCACCGTGCCGGCCTCGAACAGGTCCGTGGCGTAGGTCAGCGCGCCGCCCAGGCCGCCGGGGTGCGCGGCCAGGTGCAGTTCCAGGTCGAACTTGGTCGTCCGGAGATCCGCCTCCACCCCCTCCATCCGCAGCCCCGGCAGGTCGCCGCCGGAGACGTCCGCGTTCTGCAGGGCGAACATCACCTGGAAGAGGGGGGAGTGGCCCAGCGACCGCTCCGGCTGCAGCTCCGCCACCAGCTTTTCGAACGGCAGCTCGCCGTGCTCGTACGCGCCCAGCGTGGCCGCGCGGACGCGCGTGAGCACCTCGCGGAACGAGGGATCGCCGTCCAGCTCCGTCCGCAGCACGAGCGTGTTGACGAAGAAGCCGATCAGCCCCTCCACCTCGCGCCGCGTGCGCCCCGCAGCCGGGCTCCCCACGACCACGTCCTCGCTCCCGCTGTACTTCGAGAGCAGCGCGGAGAACGCGCCCAGCAGCACCATGAAGAGCGAGGCCCCCTCGCCGCGCCCCAGCGCCTCCAGCCGCTCCAGGAGCGAGGCGGGAAGGTCGATAGGCACGTGCCCGCCGCCGTACGTGGCCACGGCCGGGCGCGGATGGTCCGACGGCAGCTCCAGCAGCGCGGGGGCACCGGCCAGCCGCTCGCGCCAGTACGCCAGGTGCTGCTCCAGCGCCTCGCCCCGCAACTGCTCGCGCTCCCACACGGCGTAGTCCGCGTACTGCACGGCCAGGGGCGGCAGCGGCGACTCGCGGCCGTCGCGATACGCATCGTACAGCGCCGCCAGCTCGCGAAAGAGCACGCCCAGGCTCCACCCGTCCGTCACCACGTGGTGCATGCACAGCAGCAGCACGTGGTCGTCGTCCGCCAGGCGGAGGAGCGTCGCGCGGAAGAGCGGGCCGGATGCCAGCGCGAAGGGCCGCGCCGCGTCCTCCGCCGCCCGCGCCCGCACGGCCGCGTCGCGCGCGGCCACGTCCAGCGCCGACAGGTCCTCCATCGGCAGGTGGAAGCCGGTGAAGGGCTCCACGTGCTGCACGGGCGCGCCGTCCCGCTCGGGGAAGACGGTCCGCAGCGCCTCGTGGCGGCGGACGATCTCCCCCAGCGCGCGCTCCAGGGCGCCCGCGTCCAGCGTGCCCCGCAGCCGCACGCCCGCGGGGACGTTGTAGACGGCGCCGCCGGGCTGCAGGCGGTCGATGAGCCACAGCCGCTCCTGCGCGAACGAGAGCGGCAGCGCGTCCCCCCGTGGGACCGGCACGACGGGCGGCAGCTGCGGCAGGTCTGCGCGGCGCAGGGCCTCCACGGCGTCCGCCAGCTGCGCCAGCGTGGGCGCCTCGAACATCGTGCGCACCGTGGGCGCCACGCCAAAGACGGCGCGGACGCGGGAGATGACGCGCGTGGCCAGCAGCGAGTGCCCGCCCAGCTCGAAGAAGTTGGCGTCCGCGCCCACGCGCTCCAGCCCCAGCACCTCCGCCCAGATCCCCGCCAGCACCTCTTCCACCGGCGTCCGGGGCGCGACGTGCTCCGCCGCGGCGTAGTCCGGCTCCGGAAGCGCGCGGCGGTCCAGCTTGCCGTTGGGCGTCAGGGGCAGCCGCTCCAGCAGCACGAAGGCGCCGGGCACCATGTAGTCCGGCAGGGTGCGCCGCAGGTGGGCGCGCAGCCCGTCCGCGTCCGCATCCCCCGCGACGTACGCCACCAGCCGCCGCTCGCCCGCGCCGTCCACGCGCGCCGCGACGACGCAGTCCGCCACGGCATCGTGCCTCCGCAGCGCCGCCTCGATCTCACCGACTTCGATGCGGAAGCCGCGGATCTTCACCTGCCCGTCCAGGCGCGCCAGGAACTCCAGCGTGCCGTCGCGCAGCCACCGCGCGCGGTCGCCCGTGCGGTACATCCGCGCCCCCGGCTCCGCCGCGAACGGATCGGGAATCCAGCGCTCCGCCGTCAGCCCCGGGCGCCCCAGGTAGCCCCGGGCCACGCCGTCGCCGCCCACGAACAATTCGCCGGGGAGCCCCACGGGGAGGGGCTCCCCCGCCCCGCCCAGCACGTACGCCGTGGAGTTGCCGACGGGGTGGCCGATGGGCACGCTCGCGGCGCCCGCGGGGACGTCCCGCACCACGTGGCAGGTGCTGAAGACGGTGTTCTCCGTGGGCCCGTAGCCGTTCACCAGCCGCTCGGGGCCGCCGGCCTGCAGCACGCGCCGCACGGCGTCCGGGTCCGCCGCCTCGCCGCCGAAGAACAGCGCCCGCAGCGAGCCGAACGCGCCGGGGAGCTCGCGTGCGGCCTGGTTGAAGAGCGCCGTGGTGAGGAAGAGGACGGTCAGCCGCTCCGCCCGGATGGCCGCCGCCAGCCGCGCGGGCTCCAGGGCCACGTCCCGGTGGATGCCCACGAGCGCCGCGCCGTTCAGCAGCGCGCCCCAGATCTCGAACGTGGCGCCGTCGAACGCGGCCGTGGCCGTCTGGCTCACGCGGTCCGCGGGGGTGATGCGCACGAGGTCCGCGTTGCGCGTGATCCGGATGATGCCGCGGTGCTCGATGCCCACGCCCTTGGGGGTGCCCGTGCTGCCGGAGGTGTAGATGACCTGCGCCAGGCTCCGCGGCCCCGTGGCGATCCCCGGGTCGCCGGGGGATTCATCCGCGATCCGCGCCGCGTCGCCGTCCACGCTCACGACGGCCACGCCCGCGCGGACGGGGAGCGACGCGCGGAGCCCTTCCTCCGTCAGCAGCACCTCCACGCCGGAGGCCGCCAGCATGAACGACAGGCGCTCCGCGGGATAGCCGGGCTCCAGGGGGACATACGCCGCGCCGGCCTTGAGCACGGCCAGCATGGCGATCACCATCTCCGGGCCCCGCTCCAGGCAGACGCCCACCCGCGCCTCGGGACGCACGCCCGCGCGCACCAGGTGGTGCGCCAGCCGGTTGGCCCGCGCGTTCAGCTCGCCGTACGTCAGCGCCGCGTCCCCGTAGGCCACGGCGGGGGCGTCCGGCGCCCGCGCGGCCTCCGCCGCGAACAGCGCGGGGATGGACGCGTCCGCGGGATAGGGGGACGCCGTGCGGTTCCACTCCTCCACCACCCGCCGCCGCTCGTCCTCCCCGGCGAGATCGAGCGCGGACAGGCGGACGCCGGGGTCCACGCCCACGCGCTCCAGCACCCGCCGGAAGTGGGCGATCATCCGGGCGATGGTCTCCCCGTCGAACAGGTCCGTGGCGTACTCCAGGATGCCGCCCAGCCCCTGCGGCCGGATGTCCAGGGCCAGCGTCAGGTCCAGCTTGCTGGACCCCGTCACGGGGTCCAGCGGCAGGGCGTCCAGCCCCCCGGCTAGCGAATCATCCGTCGTGTGGACGGCCTCCAGGGTGAAGATCACCTGGAACAGGGGCGTGTGGCGCAGCGACCGCTCCGGGCGCAGCTCCGCCACCAGCCGCTCGAAGGGGAGCTCCTGGTGCGCGTAGGCGCCCAGCGCCGTCGTGCGGACGCGGCGCAGCACCTCGCGAAAGTCGGGGTCGCCGGACAGGTCCGTCCGCAGCACCACCGTGTTGACGAAAAAGCCCACCAGCCGCTCCAGCTCGCGCCGGCCGCGCCCCGCCACGGGGCTGCCGATCACCACGTCGTCCGTGCCGGCGTACTTGCCCAGCAGCACCTGGAAGGCGGCCAGCAGCACCATGTGCAGCGTGACGCCCTCGGCACGGGCCAGGGCCTCCAGCCGCTCCAGCGCCGGGCGGGGGAGCGACACCTCCTGCGCCGCCCCGCCGTAGCCCTGCACGGGGGGACGCGGGCGGTCCGTGGGAAGCTCCAGCAGGGCCGGGGCGTCCGCCAGCCGCTCGCGCCAGTACGCCAGCTGCTTTTGCAGGACGTCGCCCCGCAGGCGCTCGCGCTGCTGCACCGCGTAGTCCGCGTACTGGAACGCGGGCTCCGGCAGGGGCGACGGCAGCCCCTGGCGAAACGCCTCGTACAGCTGCGCCACCTCCACGGAGATCACCCCCATGCTCCACCCGTCGCTGATGATGTGGTGCATCACCAGCAGCAGCACGTGGTCCTCGGGCGCCAGCCGCAGCAGGCGGGCGCGCAGGAGCGGCCCCGCGGCCAGGTCGAACGGCCGCTCCGTCTCCGCCGCGGCTTGGCGCCGCACGTCCGCCTCCGTCCCGCCCGGGATCTCCTCCACGGGGAGGGTGAAGCCCGTGAAGGGGAGGATCACCTGCACGGGCGCCCCGTCCTGCTCGGCGAAGAGGGTGCGCAGGGACTCGTGGCGCCGTACCAGCTCGCCCATGGCCCGCTCCAGCGCGGGCACGTCCACCGCGCCGGGCACGCGCACCATGGCGAGGAGGTTGTACGCCGCGCCCGTGCCGTGCATGCGGTCCAGCAGCCACAGCCGCTCCTGCGCGAACGACGCGGGCACCGTGCGGGGCTTCGCCAGGCGCTCCGTGAGCACCCGGCGCAGCAGCGCCTGCTTTTCCTCGCGCGACAGGCCGGCGGTGGCGGGGGGGGGCGCCGTCATGCGTACGTCCCGGTTTCGTCGTCTCCCGCCAGCAGGCGGTCCAGCGCTTCGTCGGACAGCTCGTCCAGGGCGGCCAGCAGCAGGTGCGGGCTGGCGGCCTCGCTCACGGCCGCCTCCCCGCCCCGGCCCGTGGCGCCGTGGAAGCTCAGCTCGCTCAGCACGTCCTCGTCGCTCATCCCCTCCAGCTCCAGGAGCATGGCCTCGTTCACCACCTCCGCCAGGCCGGCGATGGTGGGCGCCTCGAAGATGGCCGGAAGGGGGATCTCCACCTGGAACAGGTCGCGGACGCGCGACACCAGCTGCATGGCCAGCAGCGAGTGCCCGCCCAGCTGGAAGAAGTCGTCGCGCACGCCGATCTCCCCAATGCCGAACAGGTCGCGCCACACGGCCGCGATGCTCTCCTCCGCCGGGGTGGCGGGCGCCTGGAAGTCGTTGCGCAGCTCCGGCCGCGCGTGCATCGCCTCGTCCGCCGTGGACGACGCGGACGTGGAGGCGGATGCGGATGGGCGCGCGGCACGGGTCGCCGGGTCGCGCGGGGTCACGAGCACGCGCGGCTCCCCGGCCAGGGCCGCCAGCCGCCCGAAGGCGCGCACGCCCTCCGCGGGGTGGATGCCGTCGCCGCCATCCTCGTCGTCCACCCGCCAGCGGTCCCATCCCACGCTCGTCCACGGCCCGCCGCCGTCCGCCGCCACGCGCTGCGCCCAGCCGTCCACCAGGGCGTACGCCGCGGCCGCCGCGCCCACGCCCGTCCCCGAGGACGCGGGGACGATGGAGCCCTGCAGCAGCACGAAGTCCAGCGCCGCGCCGGTGGTGGCGTCGCGCAGGGCGGCCAGCTCGCCGTCCAGCCGGGCCAGCGCCGCGACGACCGGCTCCGCGGGAGAGGTCGCCAGCGGCGCGTATCCCGCCGCCGCGCCCAGCCCCGGCGCGTGGACGATGCCGTCCAGCCCGCCCAGCTCCGCCCGCGCCCGTTCCACCGCGTTCCGCAGCGCCGCCGCGTCGTCCGTGGCCGCGCGAAGGAGGAGGGGCGCCACGCCGTTCGCCTCCGCCCCGCGCAGCCAGCCGATGGTGTGCACGGTGGCGTCGTGGCGGTTGGCGTGGGCCGCGAGGTGCGCGTCCCAGTCCTCCCGCTCGGGGATGGACGGATCGACGACGAGGGCGATCCGCGCCTCCATCCCCACGGCCAGGTGCTCCATCAGGGAGTATCCCGCGCCGGTGAGGGCGCCGGAGAACAGGTACGCCCCGCCCCGCCGCAGCCCCGCATCCGCCGCATCCGCCCCATCCACCGAAAACGGATGTGCCGGCTCGTAGCTCCGGGTCCAGCGCACGGTGCCGCGGAGCGCCGTCTCCGACGGATCCGTATCCCCGGGTTCCGCCGTCACTTCCGCGAGCAGCTGGTCCGCCAAGCGGTCCAGGGTCCCCGGGCGGACGCGGACGTCCACCGCGCGGAAGCGGACGTGCGGGTGCTCGCGGGTCAGGACGGCGCCCGCGCCCAGCACGGCCGCCCGCGCGGGGTGCACGGGCTCGCCGCCCGCCACGTCCTGCGCGCCCTCCGTCACGATCGTCACCCGCAGCGGGTCCGTCGTCTCGCGGGCGAAGGCCGCCGCCAGCGCCGCCACGGAGCCGTAGCCCCGCGCATGCTCGTCCGTCCCCTCCGGATCCGTCCCCCACAGCTGCACGACGTGATTCGGACGGGTGCCGGCCGCGTCCAGCGCCTCGCGCAGGGCGGCCAGGTCGGCGCCGGAGCCGGGACGGACCGTCCACGCCCCCTCCCCCGCCCGCCCGAAGCGGTCGCCCGCCCTCGCCACGGCCACCCGGTGCCCCCGGGCCCGCAGCCGCTCCGCCAGCCGCAGGCCGATCCCCGCCCCGTCCGCCAGCACGAGCCAGCTCGCCGGCTGCGCATCGGCCGAGGCCGGGAGCGGCGACCGCTTCCACGCCGGGACGTGGAGCCAGTCCGCGGAGTCCCCCGATCGCGCCGGGACGGCCGCGACGGAACCCGCCGCCGGACGCTCCAGCCAGTGGCGGCGGCGCTCGAAGGGATACGTGGGCAGGGGGACGCGCCGCAGCCGCTCGTGCGCGTGCACGGCCTTCCAGTCCACCGGCACCCCGGCGGCCCACAGGCGGCCGGCCGCGCCGAGCAGGTGCGCGCTGTCGGGCTGGCGCTCGTACGCGTGGCGCATGGACGCCACGACGACGGGCTGTTCCTCGTCCCACACGGTCAGCTGCGAGGCGAGCATCCGCAGCCCGTGGCCGGGACCCGTCTCCAGCAGCACGCGGATCCCCTCGCGGGCGATCGTCTCCACGCCGTCGCTGAAGCGAACGGTGCTGCACAGGTGGCGCGACCAGTACGACGGGTCCTGCGCCTGCGCCGTCGTGATCCACGTCCCCGTCACGCTGCTGGCGAACGGGAGCTTCGGCGCCTTGAGGGGCGTGCGGCGCAGCAGGTCCGCCAGCCGCTCCGCCACGGGCTCCATCATGGACGAGTGGAAGGCGTGCTGCAGGGGAAGGCGGCGCCAGACGATGCCGCGCTCCTCCATCTCCGCCTGCACGTCCGCCAGCGCGTCCACGGGGCCGGACAACACGGTGATGGCGGGCCCGTTCAGCGCGCCGATGCACAGCCCGCCGCGCAGCAGCGAGCCCACTTCCTCGGGCGGCAGGGAAACGCCCATCATCCCCCCCGGCGGCAGCTCCGCCACGAGCCGCGCGCGCTCCGCCGTCAGGACGAGCGCATCCTCCAGCGACCACACGCCGGCCAGGGTGGCGGCCACGTACTCGCCGAGCGAATGGCCCACCATGGCGGCCGGCTGTACGCCCCACGCCATCCACATCTTCGCCAGCGCGTACTCGGTGATGAACAGCGCCGGCTGCGCCAGGCGGGTGACGTTCAGCTCCGCACCCGGGTCGCCCGGGGCGATGGAGGCGCGGCCCAGCATGGCGCGCAGGTCGATGCCGGCGCCCGTCCCCTCCGACCCGCCGGCGGGATACAGCACGTCGCGCAGGTCCGCGCCCACGTGGGGGCGCAGGATCTCGGCGCAGCGGTCCACCGTCTCGCGGAAGACGGGCTCCGTCTCGTACAGCCCGCGCCCCATCCCGGGGTAGTGGCTGCCCAGGCCGGGGAAGAGGAACGCGACGGGGCGCGCCGGCCCGGCCGCCACACCGCCGAAGACGCGCTCCGGCGTGCGCCCCTCCAGCGCCTCCGCGGCCTCCGCCACGGAGCGGGCCACGAGCGCGCGGCGGTGCTCCAGCGGCTTGCGCCCCACCTGCAGCGTGTACGCGGTGTCGTGCAGCGCCTGCTCGGGATGGGCGCGGAGATGGGCGGCCAGGCGGTCCGTGGCCTCCTCCAGCGCCGCGGGGGTCCGCGCGGAGAGCGTCAGCAGGTGCCAGGGGCGCGCGGGGACGGAGGGCTCCGGCCGCGGCGCCTGCTCCAGCACCACGTGCGCGTTGGTGCCGCCGATCCCGAACGACGAGACCCCCGCGCGCCGCGGCGCCCCGTCTGCCCCGTTCTCCCCGTCCGTCCCGGGCCACGGCCGCAGCCGCGTGTTGACGAAGAAGGGGGACGACGCGAAGTCGATCTGCGGATTGGGCCCCGCGTAGTGCAGCGACGGGGGGATCTCGCCCCGTTCCACGGCGAGGGTGGCCTTGATGAGCCCCGCCGCGCCGGCCGCCGCGTCCAGGTGCCCCACGTTCGTCTTCACCGAGCCCAGGGCGCAGAACTGCTTGCGCCCCGTGTCCCCGAAGGCCTGGGTAAGGGCCGCGACCTCGATGGGATCGCCCAGGGCCGTGCCGCTGCCGTGCGCCTCCACGTAGCCCACCGTCTCGGGATCCACGCCGCCCACGCCCAGCGCTTCCTCGATGACGGCCGCCTGCCCCTCCACGCTGGGGGCCGTGAAGCCCACCTTCTGCGCGCCGTCGTTGTTGATGGCGCTGCCGCGGATGACGGCGCGGATGGTGTCCCCGTCGGCCACGGCGTCCGCGAAGCGCTTGAGGACCACGAGGCCGATGCCGTCGCCGCCCACGAGCCCCGCGGAGTCCTCGCTGAACGCGCGGCAGTACCCGTCCGGCGAGGCGATGCCCCCCGGCGTGTGCTGGTAGCCCGGCTCCGCCGTCTTGATGGCCACGCCGCCCGCCACCGCCATGTCGCACTCGCCGGCGGCCAGCGCCTGGCAGGCCACGTGGACGGCCACGAGCCCCGTGGAGCAGGCCGTGTGCACGTTGACGGCGGGTCCGCGCAGGTTCAGGCGATGGGCCGCGTGGGTGGCCAGGAAGTCGCGCCCGTTCGCCAGGCCGACCTGGAAGGCGCCCAGCGCCTCCACCACGTCCGGGCGGGCGTGGACGTGCAGCTCGTAGTCGTTGTCCGGCGAGCCGGCGTAGATGCCCACGATCCCCTCGCCGGGCGCGTGGCCGGCATCCTCCAGCGCCGCCCACGCCGTCTCCAGCAGCACGCGGTGCTGGGGATCCATCACGTCCGCCTCGCGCGGGGTGAACCCGAAGAAGGCGGAGTCGAAGCGGTCGCGGTCCTCCAGCACCCCGCCCGCGCGCACGTACGAGGAGTCCGCCAGGCGGCGCGGGTCCACCCCGGCCGCCAGCACCTCGTCGTCGCTGAAGAAGGTGATGGAGTGCACGCCCTGGCGCAGGTTGCTCCAGAACTGCTCCACGTCGCGGGCGCCGGGAAAGCGCCCCGCCATCCCCACGATGGCGATGGCCGAGCCCAGCTCCGGCACGTCCTGGTGTACGCCGCTCATCGGTCACCCTCTCCGTTCGTTCGTTCGTCCGTGTCCCGTCCCCCGCGCCCCGCCGCCAGCGCCCGCCGCTTGGCCGCCCGCTCGCTTCCCCGCCGCGGCGCCGGGGCCGCGTCCGCCCCCGCGCCCAGGTGCTCCGAGAGCGAGGCCACGGTGGGAAAGCGGAACAGGTCCACCACGGAGACCTGCCGCCCCATCCGCTCGCGGATGCGGGCCTGCAGCCGCAGCAGCAGCAGCGAGTGCCCGCCCAGCTCGAAGAACCCGCTGTCGCGCCCCACCCGCTCCACGCGCAGCACCTCGGCCCAGATCGCCGCCAGCTGCTCCTCCACGGGGGAGCGCGGCGCCACGTACGCGTCCTCCGCCGGGGCCAGCTCCGGCGCCGGGAGCGACGCCCGGTCCAGCTTGCCGCTGGGCGTCATGGGCAGCCGGTCCAAAAAGACGAAGGCGGAGGGGACCATGTGCTCGGGCAGGGTGCGCCGCAGGTGGGCGCGCAGCTCGTCCGGGCGCGCCTGCCCCGCCACGTACGCCACCAGCCGCCGGTCGCCGGGCGCGTCCTCGCGCGCCACCACGGCGCAGTCGCCCACGTCCTCGCGGGCCCGCAGCGCCGCCTCGATCTCCCCCGGCTCCACGCGGTAGCCGCGGATCTTGACCTGCATGTCGCTGCGGCCCAGGTACTCCAGCTCGCCGTCCGCCCGCCACCGCGCCCGGTCGCCGGGGGCGTACAGCCGCGCGCCCGGCTCCGGCCCGAACGGGCTGGGGACGAAGCGGGCGGCCGTGAGCGCGGGGCGGCCCAGGTACCCGCGGGCCACCTGCACCCCACCGATGTACAGGTCCCCCGCCACGCCGATGGGCACGGGGCGCAGCGTCCCGTCCAGCACGTACACGCGCACGTTGGGCACGGGGCGGCCGATGGGGGGCAGCACGCTCCACTCGGCCGCGCGGGCGGGAAGGTCGTGCGCCGTGGCCACGTGCGTTTCCGTGGGCCCGTAGTGGTTGCGCAGGCGGGCCCCGGCGCCTTCCACCAGCGCGGCGATCTGCGGCGTGGAGACGAGCTGCTCGCCCGCCGTGACCACGTCACGCAGCGCGAGCCCGGGCCGTTCGCCGCCCGCGGGCGCGCCGGCGGGCGAGAGGTGCGCGGTCATCGGGACATCCGGTCGCAGGGGTTCAGGGAAGCGAGGGCGCGGCGCGTCCGTCTCGAAGGATCGCCCCCTTACACCAGCCCATCCGGCAGAAAAGGTCACAAATCGGTATGGAATAGACGCCAATCTGCCCCTGACCGGACCGGCCGTGGGCATCGTGTCGACTCACGCGGGCGGCGCGGAAGGGCGTGGGCGGCGCGCGACCACCAGGTGCCCGGCGAAGACGATCCGCGCATCCGCAGCGATTCTTTTACGCCATAGACAGAACTGCTTCCGCACTTCGTAACACACCAGACCGAAAACCGGATCGCGGGCCTTGCACGTGTAGAGCCCGGGACGCGTAAAATCATCCAAGAGTGTTAGGAAGTGATAACCTGCGATGGCTGCGGGTGCAAGTGGTTGTTGGCGCGATGGCGGAAAAAGTACAGCGTTCGGGAGGAGCGGATGTGAACGGCGTGCATCCATTTTGTGCCGCTACTTTTTGGATGCGCTTCCCTGGCCTCTCCTCCGTCGCGCGGCGCCTCTCCACCGGGTCGTACGGCGTTCACCCCGTGGACGCGGAGGCCGGGACGCGCGGCGGCTCCGGGCGTAGGGGTACGGCCTCCCTCATGTGTCTCGTTGAGAGTGATACCGGAGGTCCGAGCGGATTACGCGCTCCCGCCTGCGTGGAGGCCTCGCGCGGAGCGGCGGAGAACGGGACAGAACGGCAACGGCAATGGCACACAGAGGAACAGGGGGAACAGGGACGGCGGACGTTTCCTCTGTTCCCCCTGTTCCTCTGTGTGATTCAATCCGTTGCCGTTTCCGCCGTCCTCGGCATTCGGGCGTGAAAGGGTCGTAGAAGCTCCGCGAAGACGGTTCCGGGCCGTCACGATCCGGCGGAACGATCGTTTCATGGCGGCGTACGATGGCCTCCCTGTCCACGATCCACGCCCGTTGCCATCCGGGGGAACGTAGGCCGTCCCGGCGGGTTGTACCCCCAGCGGAGCGCCATTACATTCCCGCCTTGCCGGGCCCCCGCTTTCCCCTGCTCTACCTCTGATGCAGTCTCCCGAAGTCTCGCTCGCCGAAGGCCTGACGCGCGAGTTCCTGCTCCACCACCGGCTTTGTCCCCAGGACGTGGCCCCGGATGGCGCGCTGGTCGTGGCCGCCGCGGACGGCGCGCTGCTGGGCGCCCTGGACGAGCTGGCGTTCGCCTACGGACGCCCCGTCACCGTGCGCCCCGCCTCGGACGCGGACGTGGACCAGCTCATCGAGCGGCTCAGCACCCGCAGCGAGCGCCTGATCGAGCTGGCGCAGGTGCACACGGACGACGACCTGGCCACGGACGTCCGCGACCTGGCCAACCAGCCGCCCGTCATCCGCTACGTGAACCTGCTCGTCCGCGACGCCTACGACGCGGGCGCCAGCGACATCCACCTGGAGGCCGACCGCAGCGGCCTGTCCGCGCGCTTTCGCCTGGACGGCGTGCTGAGCCCCGCCCCCGAGGCGCCGGCGGAGATGCACCAGGCCGTCGTGAGCCGCATCAAGCTGCTGGCGGAGCTGGACATCAGCGAGCGCCGCCGCCCCCAGGACGGGCGCATCCGCGTGCGGCTGGAATCCCGCGAGCTGGACCTGCGCGTGAGCACCGTCCCCACCATGTTCGGCGAAAGCGTCGTGCTGCGCCTGCTGGACCGCGGCGGCCGCCCCGTGCGCCTGGGCGAGCTGGGGATGCCGGCGGACGTGCTGGCGGGGATGGAGGCGCTGGCCAAGAAGCCGTACGGGATGATCCTGGTCACGGGCCCCACGGGCTCCGGCAAGACCACCACCCTGTACGCTGCGCTGGGGCTGCGGAACAGCGCGGCGGAAAAGATCATCACGCTCGAAGACCCGGTGGAGTACCAGCTCGCCGGCGTCACGCAGGTGCCCCTGCACCGCAACGCGGGCGTCACCTTCGGCGCTGCGCTGCGCAGCGTGCTGCGGCAGGACCCGGACGTCATCATGGTGGGCGAGATGCGCGACCCCGAGACGGCCGAGCTGGCCGTGCAGGCCGCGTCCACGGGGCACCTGGTGATCTCCACCCTGCACACCAACGACGCCGTGGGCGCCCTGCCCCGCCTGCTGGACCTGCGCATCCCCGACTACCTGGCCGCGGCCACCGTGGACGGCATCCTGGCGCAGCGGCTGGTGCGGCGCATCTGCAGCGCGTGCCGCGAGGAGTACCATCCGCCCCGCCAGGCCGTGCGCATCGTGGCCGGCGACGCGCCCCTCCCCCCCGCGTTCGTCCGCGGCGCGGGGTGCCCGGCGTGCCGGGGGACGGGCTACCGCGGGCGGACGGGGATCTACGAGCTGCTGGTGGTGGACGACGCCGTGCGCCAGGCCATCGTCCGCCGCGCGCCGCGGTCGGAGCTGCGGGAACTGGCGCGCCGCGCGGGGATGCGCTCCCTGCGCGAGGACGCGTGGGAACGGGTGCGGGACGGGATCACGACGGTAGAGGAGGTGCTCCGTGTGGTGCAGGACTGAGAGGATGGGACGCGTGGGATCGACGAGATCGCGGATGCGGCGGACGGGCGTGCGCGGGCGGGCGGGGTTCACGCTCATCGAGATGCTGGTGATCGTGGCCATCATCGCCGTGCTGGCGGCGGTGGTGGCGCCCGAGGTGTTCCGCAACGTGAGCGACGCCAACGCGTCCGCCGCCCGGCAGCAGATCGAGCTGATGGGCACGGCGCTGGACGGCTACCGGCTGGACAACCACGTGTATCCCTCCACGGACCAGGGGCTTTCCGCCCTGCGCGTGGAGCCCGTGACGGGGGAAAAGCCGCGCAAGTGGCGGGGGCCGTACCTCAAGCGCGCCGTCCCCAACGACCCGTGGGACCGGCCGTACGTCTACGTCTCCCCCGGCCGGAACGACCCCAAGGGGTACGACCTGTACTCCCTGGGCCGCGACGGGCGCGAGGGCGGCGAGGGCGAGGACGCCGACGTGACCTCGTGGGGCGAGCCGGACCGCTGACGTGAGCACGGGCACGGGGCCGCAGTTCACCTACCGCGCGGCGCACCGCAGCGGGATGCTGGAGACGGGGACCGTCCGCGCGGAGAACGCGGACGGCGCCCGCGAGCTCCTGTTCGCGCGCGGGCTGTTTCCGCTGGAGGTGCGGATGGAGCGCGGCCCCGGCGCCCGGCGCCAGCGCATCCCCGTGGCGGACCTGGCGCTGGGGCTGCGGGTGATGGCGACGCTGCTGGAGTCCGGCCTTCCCGTGGCGCGCGCCCTGGGCGCCATGGACGACCTGGTGCCCCCCGCGTGGAAGCCCGCCCTCCCCGGGCTGCGCGAGGCCGTGCGGCAGGGGGGCAGCCTGGGCGCCGCCCTGGCCGCCTCCCCCATCGGCTTTCCCCCGCTCGTCGTCGGGCTCGTCCAGGCGGGCGAGGCGGGGAGCGGCGTGGCGCCGGCCGTCACCCGCGCGGCGGAGCTGATGGAGAGCGCCGCCGAGACGCGCCGCGCCGTGCGGGCCGCCCTGGCGTATCCGCTTCTCCTGTCCGCGGCGGGGTTCGGATCCATCGTGCTCCTGGTGGGTTTCGTCCTTCCCCGCTTCGCCACGGTGCTGGCGGACCTGGGGCAGACGCTGCCGCCCACCGCGCGGATGGTGCTGGCCGGGGCGGACGCGGCGCGCGCGGGGTTCCTTCCCGCCCTCTTCACCCTCGTGGCCGGCGCGCTCCTGCTGCGGGCCTGGACGGGGACGGAGGAGGGGCGCGAGCGGTGGCACGGCATCCTGCTGCGCGTGCCGCTGGCGGGGGGCATCCGCCAGGCGGCGGCCACGGGGCGGTTCTGCGCGGCCCTGGGCGCCCTGCTGGAAAGCGGCGTCCCCATCGCCCCCGCCCTGGCGTACGCCACCCGCGCCACGGGCGACGCGGCGCTCACGGCCCGCATCCTGGCCGCGCGCGCGTCCGTCGTGGCGGGGCACGCCATCGCGCCGTCGCTGGAGCGCGAGGACGCGGCGACACCCACGAGCGTGCGCCTCATCCGCACGGGGGAAGAGACGGGGCGGCTGGCCGCCATGCTGGCCCACGCCGGCCGGCTGGAAAGCGCCCGCGCCGAGCAGAGCGTCCGCTCCCTGGTCCGCGTCCTGGAGCCCGCGATGATCATCGTCTTCGGCGGCGTGGTGGCGCTGGTGGCCGCGGCGCTGCTCCAGGCCGTCTACAGCGTGAGGCCCGCGTGAGGGGCGGATTCGTCGTGCGGGGGGCGGATGCGGGGATTCCCGTCCGCCGCGCGAAGGTCCGCGCCCGCGGCGGCTTCACCCTCATCGAGCTGATGGTGGTCCTGGCCATCCTGGGCGTGATGGCGGGCGTGGTGGGGCTCGCCGTCCGCCCGTCGGAGCCGGACCCCGAAGCGGAGCGTGCGGCGCAGATCGCGGACGCCCGGCGGCGGGCGCTGGAGACGCGGCGCCCCGTGATGCTGGACGTGGTCCAGGGAGACAGCACCTGGCGGATGGTCGCCCTGCCGGACGGCAGCGTCCGCGCGGACTCGGCGCTCGGGCTGGACGCGCTGACGGGGAGGCCCCGTGTCCGTCCCTGACCCGCGCGTCCGATCCACCGCGATCGGAATCCGCCCCGCGGTGGAGGCCCGATCGACGGGGAAATCGCCCTCCGCGGCGCAGATCCGGTCCGTCGCGGAACCATCCGCATCCCGCGCGTCCGCCGTCGTCCGCGGCCGTGCGGGTGCCGTGCTGCTGGAGGCGATGGTGGCGCTCGTCATCGTCTCCGTGGCGGGGACGGCGGCCGTCACGCTCGTGGGGCAGAGCGCGGACGTCGTGCGCCGGGCGCGCGAGGCGGACGCGGAGGTGCGCGAGGCCAGCGCATTCCTGCACGCCGTCACCCTGTGGACGCGCGAGGACCTGGACCGCCGCCTGGGCGTCCGGCCGCAGGGTGCGTGGCGCCTGGAAGTGCAGCGCCCCTCGCCCACGCTGTACGAGGTGGTGCTGCTGGACAGCGCCGGCGGCGGCGAGCTGCTGCGCACGGCGCTCTTTCGCCCGGAGCCGGTGGATACGGAGGATCCCGCGCAGTCTCCCGGCGGCGCCCTCCCGGACCCCGGCATTCCGCAGGCGCTCCCATGAGGGCGATGCGGATGCGTTCCGGCCGGCAAGGCTTCACGCTCGTGGAGGTGATGGTGGCCCTCACGGTGATGGGGATCGTGCTCGTGGGCGCACGGACGATGCTGGGGCAGATCGCGGACGACGCAGACCGCATCACCGCCGCCGCCGCGGACGCCGACCGCGACGCCAACGCCGAGGGGCTGCTGCGCGCCGTGGCCGGCCGGCTGGAGCTGCCCGTGGCTCCCGGCGAGGATGCCGGTTTCGAAGGCGAGGCGCACGGCGCGCGCTTCGGGTCGTGGTGCGAAGTGCCCGACGGGTGGCTGGAGCAGTGCCGGGCGTCGCTGGGCTTCATCCGGCTGGAAGACGACAACGTGCTGGCCCTGCGCCTTTCCACCGGCGAGCTGGTGCAGCTGCGCCGCGGCTTTGGCGCGGGCGAGCTCGTGTACCTGCGCGATGCGGCGAACGGGGGCGACTGGGTGCGGAGTTGGGGCGCGAGCATCGCCGCGCCGCTGGCCATCGGCATCGTCATCGACGGCGACACGACCATCGTGCCCATCGGGGAGCGCGGATGACGCCATCGATCCGCCCCGGCGCCCCTGGAACGACGTGGACGGGCCGAATCCGCCGCGCCTTCTTCTCTCCCCCCTACCCGGCGGCCCGTGCACGCGGCCGCGAAGGATTCGCCCTGGTTTCCGTCCTGTGGATCGTCGTGGGCATCTCGGCGCTGGCCCTGATCGCGAACGTGGCCGCGCGCGAAGGCGTGGCGTCCGCCCGCAACCGCGCGGACCTGGCGCGCGCGGCGTGGCGCGCGGAGGACTGCCTGGCCCGCACGCGCGCGGCCATCGGCGACGCGCTCGCCTCCCGGCGCGACCAGGCGTCGGGGCTGACGGCGTGGGGGCGGCTGGACACGGAGATCGCGCAGTCCCCCCTTCTCCTGGGCAGCGGGTGCGACGTGGAGATCCGGGCCGCGGGCGCCGCGCTGGACGTGAACGCCGCGGACGGCGAGACGCTGCGCCGCCTGCTGCTGGCCATCGGCCGCTCCCCCGCGGAGGCGGATTCGCTGGCGGACGCCCTGGCGGACTGGCGCGACGGGGACGACACGCCGCGCCCGTTCGGGGCCGAGGCGGGGTGGTACACGGCGGCGAAGATGCGGACGCCCCGCAACGGGCCCCTGGCGGACGCGCGGGAGCTGCGCCTGGTGCGCGGCTGGGCGCGCGTGGCGGGCGCGGACACCCTGCTTTCCGCCGAGCCGGGCCGGGTGCCCGTGGGGCACGCCGCGCCCGCCGTGCTGGCCGCCCTCCCCGGCCTGGGTGCCGAGGCGGCCGGGCGCCTGGAGCAGATGCGGCTGCGCGGCGACCGGGTGACGGACCTGGCGGCGTTCGTGGGCGGCCTTTCCCCCGGCGCCCGCGACGAGGCCATGCGCCGCTACGCGGACCTCGCGGGCGCGGCCGTGGTGGAGCCGGAGGCGTGGATCGTCACGGCGCGGGGCGCGGAGGGCGCGCCGCCCGCCGTGAGCGCGGTGGAGGTGCGGCTGGTACAGGCGCCCGGGCGGGCGGCCGTCGTGCGGCGAAGGACGTGGACCGAATGAGCGTTTCGCTGGGGATCGCGGTGGGCGCGGAGCGCATCCGCGCCGTGGTGCTGAACGGGGGGCGCATCACCGCCGCCACCGAGGCGCAGGTGGAGCCGGGGGGATCGCTCGCGGACGCCGTGGCCGAGCTGCTGGCGGGCGCGCCCCTCCCGCGCTTTCCCCGCCCGCGGGTGGCCGTGGCGTTCGGCCCGTCGCTGGCGCAGACGCGGCGCATCGCCGGGCTCCCCCCGCTGGACGACGGAAAGCTGCTGGCCCAGGTGGTCCGCGAGGGCGCGGGCAAGTTCTTCCTGGCCACGGGCGCGCCCCTGGCCACCACGGGCGTGCGGCGGGTGGAGCCGGGGACGGTGTGGGCGGCCGCCCTGGACGAGCGCGCCGTCCGCCAGGTGGAGGCGGGGTGCCGCTCCGCCGGGCTGCGGGCGGGCCGCTTCGTCCCCGCCGTGGCCGTGCTGGGGCGCGGGCTGGGCGGCGACACCCTCCTGTGGCGGGACGGCGGCGTGGTCTCCGAGGTGGCATTGGAAGACGGGGAGATGCGCTCCGTCCGCCGGGTGGCCGCCCCCGCGGGGGACGCGCAGCCGCCGGAGATGGTCCCCGCCCTGGCCCGGCTGGGCCCGGAGGGATGGCGGTTCGCGGACGCGTACGGCGCCGCCTCGCTCCCCGAGTACGAGCCCATGGTCCTGCGCGGCACGGGCGCCACGGCCGCGGGCGACGTGCCCCCCTGGCGCCTGGCCCTGGCCGGCGCGGGGGTGGGCGCGGCCCTGCTCTTTGCCGCGCTGGCGCCGGCCCTGCGCGCCATGGACGCGGAAGACGGCGCCACGGCGCGGATCGCCGCCGTGCAGGACCGGCGGCGCGCCGCCTCCGACACGGAGCGCGAGCTGGGACGGATCTCCGCCGCGCTGGCGGAGGCGGCCGCGTTCGACGCCGTCCGCTACTCGCCCACGCTGCTGCTGGCGGACCTCACGGCCGCCCTTCCCGCGGGCACCGCCGTCATCGCCTTTCGCGCGGACACGGCGTCGGGGAGCGTGGTGGCCCTGGGCGCGCGCGCCGCGACGGTCGTGCAGCCGCTGGAGGGGATCCCCGGCATCGTATCCCCCGAGATCGTGGGGCCCGTGACGCGCGAGGTGATCGGCGGGCGGGAGCTGGAGCGGGTGACGGTGCGATTCGGCATCGACGCGGGACGGCGGGCGCGGACGGCTCCGGCGACGCCGACGCCGACGGACACGGCCCCGGCCCCGGCGGAGGAGGCGGCGCCGTGATCCCCTCCCTTTCCCCCGGCGACCGCCGGACGCTGTGGATGGGCGTCGGCGCCATCCTCCTCCTCGTGCTGCTGGCCCGCGGCATCCCCGCGTGGCGCCGCTGGGACGCGGACACCCGGGCCTCCGCCGGGGAGATGGCGGCGGAAGCGGCGCGCGCGGAATCCGAGACCCGGCGCCTCCCCGCGACGCTGGACTCGCTGCAGGCGCGGCGGGGCCGCTACCTGGCGGTGGGGCGCGGCATTCTGGACGGCGAGTCCACGGCGGCGGCGGGCGCCTCCCTGGCCGCGCTCGTCAGCGGGGCGGCGGCGCGGGCGGGGGTGCAGATCGGCTCCGTGCAGGTGCGGCCGGACACCGCGGGCGCGGGGACCTTCATGCGCATCGCCGTGCAGGCGGAGGGCACGGGCGACCTCCCCGCCGTCACGCGGATGCTGGTGATGCTGGAGGGCGGGCGCGAGCTGCTGGCCGTCCGGCAGATCGCCATCACCCAGCCCAACCCCGGCGGCCCGTCCGAGCTCCCCGAGTCGCTGCGCCTGGACATCACCGTGGAAGGGCTCGCCCTGGCCGCCCCCGGCACCCTCCCCCGCGACACCACCGCACGGGCGGACGACGCGGACGGGGAGGTCGTCGACGGGGACACGCTCTCCGGCGCCCCCGCGGACTCGCTCCCGGAGGCCCTGCCATGAACCGCCGGACGATGGAGCGGCTGCTGTGGGGGCTGGCCCTGGCCGTCCTCCTGCTGGGATGGCAGCGCTGGCGCCGCGCGGAGCCCGTGGCCGCCGCGCCGGCGGGGGCGCTGGACGCGGTGCCGCCGGAGCCGCGCCGCGTGCCTGGCCCGCGCCTGGCCGCGGCGGGGCGCACCGTGATGGGGGGGAACGCGTTCCGGCTGGAGCGCGCCCCGGCCCCCCTGGGCTTCAACCGGCCCCTGGACGGGGGGATGATGATGCCCCCCGAGCCCCCGCCGTACGTCCCGCCCCCGCCCCCCCGCCCGCAGCTGGCGGTGTCGGGGATCGTGGGCCCGCCCTGGCAGGCGCTGCTGGAAGGCGTCCCCGGGCGCGAGGGCGCCGTCATCATCAAGCGTGGCGACGTGCTGGGCGACCTGCGCATCCGCGACGTGACCCGCACCACCGTGACCGTATCCGCGCCCGACACCACCTGGCGACTCACCGTCCGCAAAGGCTGGCAGTGACACACCCGCTCTACCGACTGCTGCTGCCGGCAATGCTGTGCCTGGCGGCTCCCCCCCTGCGCGCGCAGGAGATCGTCTCCGCGAGCGCCGGCGGCGTGGACATCAACCTCGTGAACGTGGACCTGCGGACCGCCGTACAGCTGCTGTCGCAGCACATGGACCGGCCCGTGTTCTTTGGCAACGTGGGCGACCACCGCGTCACCTTCGTGAGCCCCCGCCCCGTGGCGCGGCAGGACATTCCCGGGCTGCTGCGCGCCCTGGTGCTGCAGGCCGGCTACGTGATGGAAGAGGTGGAGGGGGGCGCGTACCGGCTGCGCAGCACCGCGCCCGCCCCCTCCGCGCAGCAGCCCGGACAGCCGGGGCAGCCCGGCATGCCCTCGCTTCCCGGGGCGGGCGGCCCCTCGCTGGCCTCCGTGAACGGGATGGAGCTGTTCGTGGTGCGGCTGCGCCACGCCCGCGCGGCGGACGTGGCCGCCACGGTGAACGCGCTGTACGGCCGCGCGAGCGCCGTGGGCGAGATCGGCCAGCGCCGCCCCACGCTGAACGACGAGCTGAACGCCAACCGCGTGGCCCCGTACGGGCAGGAGGGGCCGCAGGTCGCGGCGGGGGCGGGCACGGGGTCGGGGAACCTGAACGGCTCCGTCGTCATCGTCCCCGACTTTCGCACCAACGCGCTGCTCATCCGCGCCAGCCGCCCGGACTACGAGCTCATCCGGGCCGCCATCGAGCAGGTGGACGTGCGCCCCCTGCAGGTGCTCATCGAGGCCACGGTGGCGTTCGTGCGCCGCGACTTCAACTTCCAGTACGGGCTGCAGGCCGCCGCGGGCCCCGTGGGGGTGCAGGGGTCCGACAACACCACGCTGACGGGAACCACCCGCGGCGGCAGCGCGGCGGACCTGGTGATCAGCGCGCTCAACCTGGGCGGCATCGACCTGGACCTGGTGCTCCGCGCGGGCGAGACCCGCAGCAACGTGGTGATCCTGGACCGCCCCCTGCTCCTGGCCGCCAACAACCAGGAAGCGGAGATCGTGGTGGGCGAGCAGCGGCCGTTCGTGCAGGTGCAGCGCTCCACGGACGGCGGCGTGCTGGACGAGGTGGTGCAGTACAAGGACGTGGGCACCCGCCTGCGCGTGCTCCCCACCATCAGCGCCGACGGCTTCGTGCAGCTGGAGGTGACGCAGGAGGTGAACAGCGCCTCCACCTCGGCCACGGGGGCCCTGGACGCGCCCGTCATCAACACCCGCTCCGTGACCACGGAGCTGCTGGTGCGCGACGGGCACACGGCCGTGCTGGGCGGCCTGGCCAACAGCCAGCGCGACCGCACCAGCGGCGGCGTCCCCTTCCTGTCCGACATCCCGCTCATAGGCGGCATCTTTGGCCGCAAGCGCAGGGATGACAACGAGTTCGAGCTGTTCGTGTTCATCACCCCGCACGTGATCTACGCGGACGAGGACATGGATGCCGCCGCGCAGGAGCTGCGCGCGCGCCGCAACATGCGCCGCGCCACGGGCAAGGTGCGGCCCCTGCTCCCCGGCGAGGAGGAGCCCGCGGACGGCGCGCAGGCCCCGCAGCCCGCGTCCCCCGTCCCGGCGCCCGCGCCGGTGCCCGTGCCGCAGCCCTGACATCCCGAATCCGGAAAACATCGAGGGTGCAGGGGAACGGAGAACAACCCAGGGGAACAGAGGAATGCAGGCGTCCTCTGTTCCCCTCTCCTGTCCTCTGTTCCTCGGTGCTCCAATTCTTTGTTGGGATTGGGAGGATGCCAAACCCCTCGATTTCGTGTGCACACACAGGAAACGCATCACGATGGTCGATGCACGCGGAACCATGGGATTCGGCATGATCTGAGATCCCGCTCCCCCGTCCCCGGGCCGCCGGCCCGGTGCACGCCGCCCGCTTTGCCCTTGCCGCCCCCGCCCGATGACCCCGATGCATCGTTTGCCCGGCCGTTGCCGCTTCTTCCCCGCGCTCGCGGGGCTGCTCCTCGCGTTCGGCGCCCCCACCTTCCTGGAGGCGCAGTGCGTGCTGCAGCCGGACAAGACGTACATCTGTGACGATGGAACCGGCCCCGGGGTGAACGGTGCGCCGGTGGTGGGCATCTCGCCGAACGGCGCGCTCGTCAAGCAGCCGACGGTGCGGCTGACCATCGACATATCCGACGACAACGGGCTGTCCGCGAGCAGCTTCAAGGTGTACATGGGCGTCACGGAGGTCGACGTCACCAGCCAGTTCAGCCTCACCCAATCGCAAGGCCTCGTGCAGGACCTGCGGCCCTTCAAGGCGACGGCCGTGGGAAGCATCACCCTGCCGGAAACGGGGATGGTGCCGGTGCGGGTGGAGATCTGCGACCAGGCGATGGACCCGGCGTGCGGCGGGCACACGGCCCAGTTCGGGATACTGCGCCCGGGCGTGGAAGTGCTGCCCAAGGGCGGAACGGGGGAGGTAACCGGCGGGTCCTCGGGCACGCGCACCTTCACCGTCCGCAACCGGGGGACGCAGCAAGCGACCTTCCACGTGTCTCCCGTGTGCCGGTCGGGCTCGGGGGACGCGGTGGGCTGTGGCGTGTCGTCCAGCAACCCCATGATCCTGTCCCCCGGCCAGTCCGCCCCCGCCACGGTGAGCATCGCGGCCGCGGCCCCGGGGGACGAGGTGAGCGTACGGCTCACGGCCACGCAGACGGGCGTGCCGGACGTGGAGGACGCGGGCTGGATGGACGTTACGGTGACGGGGGTGCCCGGACCGGACCGGTACCCGGCGCCCAACTTCGTGGCGACGATGAACGCGGGCGCGACCGTGGACCGCGGGCAGTGCATCACGGTGGCCACGGCGCTGCGGGGGGCGTACGAGTGCGGCGACCTGCGCGTGGTGCACGGGCTTCCCGCCACGGCCACCTACAACCGCGCGTGGGCCCCCACCCTGCTGTACAACAGCCAGCACGCGCACCCCACCCCCACGGTGTACGCCGACGTCAAGCTGTACCCCCACACGGAGCTGCCCGTCTGGGTGGACCTGACGGTGACGCTGGTGGGCGGAGCGACGCACGCCGCGCGGTTCCTGGGGCAGGACTTCAAGCCCGGGACGCCGCGGCGGGTGGGGGTGCAGTGGGACGGGCTGAACATGGCCACGGGGATCCACAAGTACTACGTGCAGGTGACGGCCCAGTACCCGGGCCAGCCCCTGGGAAGCGGCATCGACTCCGGCTACGTGGCCGTGGTGAACCGCAAGGACAGCCCGTTCGGCGCGGGGTGGTGGGTGGCGGGGCTGGAGGAGATCCGCCCCTACGGAACGCGGCTGCTGTGGATCGGGGGTGACGGCAGCACGCTCGTCTTTGAGCCGGCGGGAACGGGCGTGTGGGAGGCGCGGCCCCCGGACGGGCAGGCGGAAACGATCCGGTACACGGCCGCCAGCGGCACCACCCCGGCCGGGTACCACCGCGAGCTCAACGGCGCGGCGCGGGTGGAGTTCGACGCGTCCGGGCGCCACGTGCGGACGGTCAACGGCGCGCGGCAGGCCACCGCTTTCGTGCACGGGGCCGGGCAGCTGGACGCCATCGTGGCGCCCGTCCCCGCGGGCGGGGGCGCGGCGCCCCGCTGGGCCTTTGCGTACGACGTGTACGCCGGCATCCCGCGGCTCGCGTCCGTTACCGCCACCACCCCGGGCGCCGCCAACCGCATCGTGCGCCTCACGCACGGGGGCAGCGACCGGCGGGTGACCGTCATCACCGACCCGGACACCCTGTTCGTGCGGTTCGGCTACCCGGCGGGGACGTACGGCAGGCGCATCGTCAGCCAGCAGGACCGGCGCGGCACCCCGGTGGCCTACGGCTATGACGGGGCCGGAAAGCTGTCCAGCAGCCGCCTGCAGATGGGCACCACCGCCGACGCCACGAAGGACGTGCTCACGCGCTTTCTCCCGGCGGAAAGCTGGGGTGTGGCGCAGGCGGGGGCCACGGGCGCCATGTCCGCCTCCACGAACGCCGTCTACACCCGCATCGATGGGCCGCGCCCGGACGCGGACGTGCTGGACCACACCTCCATCTGGCTGAATCCCAACGGCACCATCCGCCGCACGCGCACCGCCGTGGGCGCGGAGACGTACATGGAATACTGGGACGGGCGCTTTCCCGCCCTGGCCACGGGGGTGCGGCTGCCGTCCGGGGTGATCAACCGCACCTGGTACGACGACCGGGCCCGAATCCTGGCCTCCGCGGAGTTCGGCCCGTACCGGCCGGGGGAGAACGCCACCACCCTCTACGGCGACTACGACAACGCGTGCGACCGGCCCGGGTGGAGCAAGGCGCCGGCGGTGGACACCGTGTTCGTGCAGTACGACACCATCACCTGCAACCCGATCACGCAGGGACAGGGGCGCGGCACGGGGCGGCAGGTCACGTTCGCCTACCATCCCGTGGGGCACGCGCACGCGGGGATGCTGGATTCCATCGTCGGGCCCCTGGACGCGCAGGGGCGGCGGGCCGTGGAGCGGGTGGTGTACGATGCCCGCGGCAACCTGGGGACGACGGTGAGCCCCACGGGATACCGGTCGCTGCACGTGCGCGACGCCCTGGGGCGCGACTCCGTGGTGTACACGCCCATGGCCGACAGCACGGCCCGGGACGAGGCCAAGCTGGTGCTGCACGGCACCCGGCAGACCATCGTGTACGACGCGGCGGGCCGGGTGCGCGAGACGGTGACCTACGGCCCCGCCATCGACCAGTACCGCTCCGCCCCCTCCAACGGCGGCGGCGCCGTGGCGCCGGGCCTGACCCCGGCCGAGTCACTGCGGGTGGTCACGCACTACGACGACGAGGGCAGTCCGCTGCTGGTGACGCGCCACATCGCGCCCAATCCAAAGGACCTCAACGCCCAGGTCACGCAGTACCTGTACGACGCCGCCGGCCGCAAGACGGAAGAGCGGACGGGGCTGATGCTGACGCAGCACGAGTACGACCAGGCGGGCAACGACACCGTCACCATCACGCCCCGCCAGGCCCGCATCGCCAGCCGCTATGACGCCGCGGGACGGCTGCTGAGCCGCCGCGTGCCCGAGATGCGGCAGGGGCAGACAACGGGGTCGTGCCCCTCGTCCTGGCCGCTCGGTGTGACCAACGGGCCCACCTGCGCCGGGATCTTTCCCTTCTTTCCCAACGACGGCACCGGCTACAAGGTGCCCGAGGAGCTGACGTTCTACCGGTACGACATCTCCGGCAACCTGCTGTACGCCGAGAACGCGGACGCGGCCGTACGGCGCAGCTACTTTCCCAACGGGCAGGTACGCACGGACAGCTCCTTCATCCGCGACTTCACGGGGAGCGAGACCTTTTCGCAGGTGTTCGGGATGGAGTACGGGTACGCCGACGCGCGGGTGACGCGGCTGCTGCACCCCACCCAGCTGGCCGGCGGCCAGTTCATCGACAAGTTCGCCTACCACCCGGTCACGGGCGCGCTGTCCATGGCCGAGGACCGGCTGGGCAACTTCTTCTCGTTCACCCACGACAACACGAGCGCCCTCACGGGGATGACGATGCCGGGCGGCATCACCGACCAGATGCGCTACGACCGGGAGGGGCGGCTGGAGTGGCGGCGCGAGACGTCGGCCGCGCACCCCGACCTGCCCCTGCAGGAGGAGATCTACGTCCACGACGCGCGCAACAAGCTGGTCTCCGTCTCCACGGCGCCCAGCGTGGGCCGCGGCGCGGGCGCCACCTTCTGGCAGTGGTACTCGGGGCTGGGCAACCTGGTGATGACGCACTGGGGCAACCAGAACGACGCCCAGTGGCAGCGCGAGGGCTTCCGGACGGACGGGCTGGGCAACGTGGTGGAGCGGCGCACGTTCGCGACCACCTCCGAGAGCGCCGGCGTCCCCAACTGGTTCGACTACACGCTGGACCGGTCGGTGGGGCGTGTGGACAAGATCACGCTGATGAACGCCACGCTGGACACCGCCTACGACGTCACCACCAACTTCTACGACGGCGCCGGCAACCTGGAGGCGTCGTACCAGGCGGTGTCGTCGCAGCGGGTCTGGCGCCAGCTGGTGGACGCGCGCTCGTACTACGGGATGGACGACCGGCTGCGGGCATATCAGAAGTACGACGACGCACCCGGCTCGCAGCCCAGGAGCAGCGGCCTGTTCGAGGAGTACCGGTACGACCCGCTGGGGCGCCGGGTCGCGGTGCGCACCCGCCGGCCACACGCCATCTGCAACCAGCCGGCGCAGTGCTACACCAGCACCACCTTCTTCGTGTGGGCGGGCGACAACCTGCTGTGGGAGATCAAGGACACGGACGGCAACGGAACGGGCGCGCCGCCGCCCCACGCGAGCGGCGTGGTGAGCTACTTCCACGCCGGCGGCATCGACCGCCCGCTGGTGATCTGGAAGAGCGGCGTGGGCAGCGTCGTCACGCACCAGAACTGGCGCGGGCAGTTCGCGCGCGGCACCTGGGGCGAGGGCACGGTCCGCGTGGGCCAGAGCAGCGACTGCACGGGCACGTGGCCGCAGCAGAACCCACCGT
>JAESFL010000097.1_pt1 | contig 91101 bp, 78 predicted proteins | sample 9269401 | NCBI WGS metagenome assembly JAESFL01 (sample SAMN14506025, study PRJNA617098) | algae metagenome | isolation source: Gloeocapsa sp. UFS-A4-WI-NPMV-4B04 and co-occurring heterotrophs from desert... | place: USA: Utah | collected 2006-10-01 | reverse complement strand
AGCAGGCTCATGCGCCTCCCGCTCTCCCCAGGAGATCAGGAGACCTCAAGGCCCATGCCTCGCACCAACACGGTGGCGAGGGCACAGGCGCGTCCCCTCTCCCCGCAGGCGGGGAGAGGGTTAGGGTGAGGGGCCGGTCGGTGAAGCGCGATGCCTCCGCCCTCGCCGTCATTCCAGGGCGAGCGGAGCGAGAGCCCGGAACCGGGAAGGCGCCTCCGTGGAAAGCTCGCCACTTAGGTTCCGGCCCGCCGCTCACGCGGCGACCGGAACGACCGTTCGTGAATCGTCCCCTGAAAGGACTCGTTACTTTTCCTGCAGGATGCCCGCGATCGCCTTGATGCGGTTGCGGGTGTATTCCGGCAGGCCGGCGCTGATCGACGAGCCCGTGTTGAAGGACGAGTTGCCCATCAGGACCTGAGAGGGCACGAGATTGCGCAGCACCGGCACGCGCTCGTATTCCTTCTTCTTGTCCAGCACGTCGCTTTCGATGCCGAGCACCGTGAAGAGCGTCACCACGGACCGGGCCGGATCTGTGGGATGGCCCTGCACCACGGCGAGGAGCTTGGCGAACTGCATCATCTGATTGACGTGGAACACGTTCTGCTCGATTGCGCCCGCGACTGGGGTGTTGAGGCCCGTGATGGATTCGACGCCCATCGCGGTCGCCTCCTGGGAGGAGAGCATCCTGAGCTCGCTCTGGAAGTCCATGCTCTCCGAGATCTTCTTGCCCCCTTCCTCGAGCTTGTTGGCGAGCCGGATGCCGATCGGCAGCTTGCCTTCTAGCGCATAGCGGGACTCGATGCAGAGCGCGCCGGACACCTCGCACCAGCGCCGGTCCGGGTGGCGGTTATAGGCGAATTCCGGATCCCGGTGGGGCGTCACGTCTGCGGACGTGATCGTCCGGTGCTTGATCGCGGGGTCCATTCTCTCGAGGAAGTCGAGGCGCGCGTAGCGGGCGAGATCGATCGAGCCCGGAGCCTTGTCGAGGAGGAAGCGCGCTTCCGCGACATAGACGTGGAGCTTCTCGAGATAGGGTTTCGTGATGCCGTTCACCGAAACCGTGACGGTCGGTTCCTTGTAGGCAGGGTAGGGGCTCAACGCGCTTTTCTGCGCAGGCCGCGCGCGCGCCCAATCCTCGAAGCGGATGAGGCCCGTTCCTGAATCCGCGAGCTCGTCCGTGCGATGATCCGTGAAGGCGATCGTGCCGGGCTTCAGCCGTGCGGGATCGAAGGCGGCCACGGAGGGCACCTCCTCGATGCGGACCTCCGCCCCCCTGGCGGTGGTGCCGACGAGGAGGAGAGCCAACAGGAGCGCGGAATGCTTCGACACCAGAGAAATCCTTCCGTCGTAAATGGTCTGAAGCCGTTTCCCCGCACGAGGCAATCGGCTCGCATTGTCGCTCGACGCGTCGTCCTCGCGCGAGCCTGGGCTACTTCGCGCCACCGGGGGCCTAGAGCTGTTTCCACTCAGGTGGAATCAGCTCTGAGTCTTTTGGTGGTCGCGTTTTCTTCACGTGAGCCGGATCCACCTCACGAGATCAACGCTCTAGTAGATCGGGCTGCGCCCCCAGAAATAATCCGGGTCCACCTGACGCGGGCGCCGTTGCGGTCCCTCGAACCAATAGGGGCTGGCCGTCCCGCCTCGCCGCGGCTCCGCGTAGCGGGGTTCCGCGTAACTTGGATCGCCGTAGCGTGGATCCCCCGAGAACGGGTCCCGGGGCTGCGGGGCCCGGGCATAGGGATCGCCACCCTCCAGGAAGGGATCGCGAGGCCGCGGTGCGCGGGCATAGGGGCCGCCCTCGCCCTCCGTATCCCACCAGCCGCCGGAGGCCTCCCCGTCGCTCCACGGGTCCGGATTGCGGAAGGCGACGGCCTCCTCGCGCTGCACGAGCTTGTACTGGGTTTCGGCCAGGCGGCCGGAGCGATCCAGCCGGAAATACTCCTTGAAGCCTCCCTGGTCCGCCGCGACCCGGTCCCCGGTGGTGAGGTCGATCCGCTGCGCGGTGAGCTGGCTCGCGGCCGCGGGCGAGGGAGGCGCGAGCGGCGTCCTCGGGGCATGATGGGTCCAGGCCGCCTCCACGATGGTCTGGAAGATCGGCAGGGCGACCTTGCCGCCGGTCTGCCCGCGGCCGAGGGTGCGCCGACCCCCGGCATTGTCGTAGCCCACCCACACCGCGATCGTGACCTCGTTGGTGAAGCCCACGAACCAGGCGTCGTTCTCGCCGTCGCTGGTCCCGGTCTTGCCTGCCACGTAGGGCGCGAGGCTGCGGATCGGCCGGGCGGTGCCCCGCTCCAGGACGCCCTGGAGGATGGTCTTCATCTGGTAGAACGCGACCCGGTCCGCCGAGCCCATAGCGATCGGCCCGGAGGGCTTGCGCCGATAGAGCGTGCGTCCGCCCTCGTCGACCGACTCGATGGCATAGGGCGTCGGCCTCGCGCCTTCGTTCGCGATCGCGGCGTAGAAGGCCGCGATGTCGAGGATGCGCACCGGCTGTGAGCCGAGCACGAAGGGGTAGTAGCGCTCGCAATCCGCGTAGATCTGCGCTTCGAGCGCGAGATTGCAGACCTGTTCGAGGCTGCGCTCCGGTCGACTGTCGATGGCGCCGTCGAGGAGGCGGGCCGTCACGAGGTTCTTGGAATTCTCGAGAGCCCGCCGGAGCGTCGTGAGGCCGGACGAGCCGCCGTCGTAGTTCTTCGGCGTCCAGTAATCCTTCGCCCGTCCGCCGTCCACCGGCGGCAGGGTCACGGGGGTGTCCCACACGACGGTGTTGGGTTGCAGGCCTGTCGCAAGGGCAGCCAGATAGGTGAGGGGCTTGAGGGCCGAGCCCGGTTGGCGATGGGCCTGCGTGACCCGGTTGAGCTGGCTCAAGGGATAGGAGAACCCCCCCGCCATGGCGAGGATGCGGCCGGTCTTGTTCTCGAGCACGACCGTCGCGCCCTGGACCGTGGGCCGCGTTCTGAGCTCCGCCCGCGCGGCTTTGCCCTTCGCTTCGACCACGCGCACATGGACCACGTCGTAGAGCTTCAGGGTCCGCCGCGCGCTGGCAGTCGGAACGCTGAGCGGCAGGATGCGCCCGTCCTTGAGGCCGACCCGCAGGGTCTCGGCGCCGGTTTTCTTGTCCCGTCCCGCCTGCACCACGACGGCCGCGGGCCAGTGGACGTCGTAGAGGGGCAGGGAAGCGTTTTCGAGGGCCTGACGCCAGGAAGGCTTCTCGGCGGATCTATCGGCCGTCTTGTCCCCAATCCGCTCGGGCGGCGCGTCGACCGGCTTCTCGCCCGGCTTGGGGGCGGGAGGCGCTTCGAGCGCCGCGACCGCCCGGGCGAGATTGGCTTCCGCACCCTCGAAGCGCTGCCGCCCGGTGGAGAGCTCGTAGCGTGCGAGCCCCTCCTGGAGCGCCGCCTCGGTGGCCTCCTGGAGGCCGGGGTTGAGGGTGGAGCGCACCGTATAGGAGCGGGCCGTCAGCCCCTCGATGCCCGCAACCGTCCTGGCGTCGCGGTTGAGATGGTCGACGAAGTGGAAGCCGCTCGTGCGGCGCGGGCGGTCGTGGGCGGCAAGCCGCGGCAGGCTCTCGAGGCCCTGCCTCACCTGCTCCTCCGTGAGAGCCCCGTCCTCGCGCATGCGGGTGAGCACATAGGCAAGACGGTCCCGGGCTCGCTCGGCGTGGCGGTCGGGGTTGTAGAAGTTCGGGCCCTTGGCCATGCCTGCGAGCAGGGCGCCCTCCTGGGCCGTGAGGCCCTTGGCGGATTTCCCGAAATAGCTCCGCGCCGCCATCTCGATGCCCCAGGAGGAGCGGCCGAGATAGATGGAGTTGAGGTAGATCTCCAGGATCTCAGGTTTCGAGAGCGTGCCCTCGAGGCGCGCCGCGACGATCATCTCGCGCATCTTGCGGTCGTAGGTGATGTCGTCGCCGACCAGGAGGTTCTTGGCCACCTGCTGGGTGATCGTGGACCCGCCCTGCGGCCGGCCGGGATCCGTGAGATTGCCCATGAAGGCACGGATCACCCCGCGCTCATCGATCCCGCGGTGCTGGAAGAAGCGCTTGTCCTCGGCGGCGATGAAGGCCTTCTGGACCGCCTCCGGGATCTCGGCGATCGGCACCCAGATGCGCCGGTGGTCGGGCTCGAACACCTCCGTGAAGGGGCGGCCGGCGCTGTCGAGCACGGTCGAGACGCCGGGGAGGCGCAGATTCTTCAGCTTCGTGTGGTCCGGCAGGTCGGCGACGGCTTTGTTGTAGTAGTTGATCACCTCGCCGAGATCGACCGGAGAAGCCACGGCCTCGCTCTTGCAGAAGACCCGGTAGCTCTGGTGGAGATCGCCGAAGCTGATTCCCTGGAGCACCTTCACGTCGCCCGTGACGGCCTGGGGATCCTCCATGGCGGTGGAGATGAGCTCGTCGAGGTTGATGTCCTCGATGTCGAAGGCACGCCGCATGTGGGTGCAGCCGTCCTTGAGGAGCCCCTCGACGGCAGCCCGATCCTGCACGGGATCGAAGGCAGTCTTCACCGCGTCCGGCTGCGCGGTCACCTGGCTCAAGGTGAGCGCGGTGGCGAAAATCTTGACGAGAATCGAGCTCATCGGCCTCTGCTGCGCGTTCGAATCGGCAGAGAAGCCTTACGCCAACGAGCTGTCACTGGCATGAACGACCCTGCTGAGGGATACGGTCCATCGGTCCTTTGGGTCCGGATGAACCGTGGGGACGACGCGAAGGGCTCCACCCGCAGGCTCGCCTGAGCCCGCCGAGGCGGCGCTTCGCATCGTCCCGCAGGGTAAGCGGAACAACAAGGCTTTTTGCGGACGTCGCGCGAGCCCATGCATCCGTGAGCGGGGAAGGCCGAACAAGCCTTCCGGAAGGGCTCCGTGGCCCCACCTCACCGATGAGGCCAGAGAGCTCGGGTGCTCCAGAACCGCGCCTGTTGACTCAAGCCCCGGCGGGCCAAGCCTCAAGCCGTCCAGAAGGGCTTTGTGGCCTCAGCTTCCGCATCCGCCCGCGACCGGCCGATATCCTGGAGGAGATGGTCGGGCATGCCCCGCAGCGCCCGCCGACCCTGCCGCCGAGCGCTCCAGGTTTCGAGCGTCTCGATGGCCCGCAGCAGGATGAGATTGACACCCTGAAGCAGGCCGGGCCTGACGGCGGGCTCGAGGCGCGGTGCGACGCGGACGATGGCCCGGGAAGCGGGACGGCTGACAAAGGCGTTGGACAAGGCCTTCGAAGAAGTCTGGAAAGAGATTGCGCTTGGCATAGTGCACCTGTGGCAGGGAGCCGGGATAAGCTGTAGGATCTACTTCTTCCCATCCTGCAGCAAACGAGAAGTTCTCTCCGGCTGCCGCAGAAAAACTGGTGCATGATCCGATGTCCGCGATGCCGCCCGGCGAACGCCGTCGCCTGCCGCCGCTGAACGCCGTCCGAGCCTTCGAGGCCGCGGCCCGCCACGAGAGCTTCCATGCGGCAGCCGACGAACTCGCCGTCACTCCCGGTGCCGTCGCCCAGCACGTGAAATCCCTCGAGGCATGGCTGCGGCTGCCCCTGTTCCGGCGGCTGCCGAGTCGGGGCGTGGTGCTGACCCAGGCCGGCCAACGCTATGCCGCCACGGTCTCGGGGCTCCTCGACGATCTGGCTGAGGCGACCCGCCGCCTCGTCGCGCAGGACAACGTCCATGTGCTCACCGTGAGCACGATCCATTCCTTCGCGGCGCAGTGGCTGATCCCGCGTCTCGCCTCGTTCCGGACGGAGGAGCCGGGGCTCGACGTCCGGGTCGTCGCCTCCAACAGCCTCACGGATTTTGATCGCGAGGAGGTCGACCTCGCGATCCGGTACGGGCGCGGGGGCTATCACGATCTCACGGCCGAACTCCTCCTGGAGGAAAGCTACTTCCCGGTCTGCAGCCCGGCCCTGACGCGTGAAGGACCTCATCCCCTGCGCGAGCCCGCCGATCTCGCGTATCACACCCTCCTGCACGAGGATGCGGGTGCCCTCTTGCCGAGCGTCGTGGGCTGGCCGGAATGGCTGGCGGTCGCGGGCGTCACCGGCGTCGATCCGCGTCGGGGCCCCCGGTTCACCCATACCTTCCTGGCCCTCCAGGCCGCTGCAGGGGGGCAAGGGGTCGCGATGGCGACGAGCGTCCTGATCGGCGACGATCTCGCCAACGGCCGCCTGGTTCGGCCCTTCGGGCCGGACGTGCCAAGCCCCTTCAACTATTATCTCGTCTGTCCGCCCGCCGCAGCCGAGCTCCCGAAGGTCCAAGCCTTCGCGCGCTGGATCAGGGGTCTCACCCAGGCCAACCAGCACACTGCGGCCTGAGAGAGTTCGCCGGTCCGCAACGGGCGTGTCCCGAGCCACCGCCGAGCGCCGTCCGGCGGGTGCAGCAGGGGAGATCCGCTTTGGCCGGCCGTCTTCTGGGGACGGGGAGAGGACCACGTCGGCTATCCAGCTACTCTCGGGGAGCATGAGGCAAGGGCTGCGTCAGCCAGAGTACAAAAAGAAAACCCCTCCAGGATCTCGCCTGAAGGGGATCAAGGATTCCGGCCCGTGGGGGCACGTATGAGCCGGAGATGGTTAACCAACACGCGTAGCGCGTTGTAATTTCATCATGATCGAGAATTTTGGGGAAATTTGGGCGGAGATCGGGGGAGCGGTTTGCCCGCCTCTACCCCGTCCCATTCAGCCCCGTGCCCCCACGGCAAGGGGCGGTATCGGTCCAGCATGTGTCCAGATTGCGGCAGCTTGGCCATTGGGAGGATGACACATTAGTCGAAGGCTCGCGTTCCCGCTCCTTCCCTCACCTGTGCCGCTTTCGAGCCTGTTTCACGGCCGCACGGAGGGCCAAACAGCACGGTCCGACCGAAGGCAGATGAGCACTATCCTCCAAAAAGGGGATGAGGACGTCTCTCAAGGGGATTAACTTTGCTTCCTGTCCCAGGCGTGCTGGCAGAGGAGGCCGCAGATGACCCTCCACTCTCACGGTTTCACCGCTGCCATGGCTTTCTTCGTCGGCATCAACGCAGCTTCGGCAGGACACGAGCGCGATCTCTCACGGCCCCCTTTCGTCGAAGGCGAGATTGTACTGACGGATTCGCCGTTTTGTGGCTTCTTCGTCGTCGAGACGGCGCTCGGCTTCACCCTCATGCACTGGCGCGGTGAGATGGAAGTCTTTGCCGAGGGTGATCGCGTGAAGGGACCACTGCATGTCAATGGGCTTCAGCGCATCGAGCATGTGCTGGAGCCGGGTGTTCTCGCAACTGCTGGCGCGACCTTCACCCTCGCTCAAGTGGATGAGTGGGGCGCAGGTCTCGACCATGCGCAGAGGGCCTACCGTCTCCAATGTCTCATCGGCGGACCTCGCCGAGATGCAGCTGCCCACTAAGAGCTTTGCCGGCCCTATGAGGCAGCGGCGGACCAGAGCTCTTTCCCTTGTACAAGAACGGCGGCGAGAGATTTGCCGCTCCACGCACTCGGGTGCGCTCGCCTGGAATGCCTTCATCTGCCCTGTGTCGATGGTGGCGCCAATGATCAGGACCGCAGCGTCCCGGAAGGTGAGGGCACGTGCCTGTGTGGGTGAGCCCAGAGCGTCGGACCGTTGACGCACCACCGCTTACCGGTCCGACGCTCTAGACGAGAGCGCCACCTCGCCGATGGGGAATGGGTCAAGCGTGCGAGCGGCGGCCAGATCAAAAGAACGAACTGTCCTGTCCGTCACCGCAGCAGTCGGGACCGCACAGGGCTGATGGGGATGGTCTCGTACAGGGTGAGCGCCTCACCGAAGCGCTGAGCCGAGCAGGCACTCTGGGCTTCGTAGAACTGGCGGATCACGGCGCCGAGTTGCTCATCGTCGATCTCACTTGCGAGGCGATGCTGGTCGATGAGGTCGCTGATGTGGAGATGCCACGCTCGGCAGGCCTGCCAGAGGCTCGGGCGCACCATGTGGGCCGACATCACCTCGGCGTGACCGACCGCAGGAGCAACCACGAGGGCTGCGGCCAGAACAGCACCGGCACAGGCCTGGAGCACGGCAGAACGGCTAAAAGGGCCCACGGTATCCTCCCTCTGGAAGCTCGTTGTTCCCAAAATTACGCATCCGGCGTTGCTGCTCCACGAGACGGGGAGTGATGCCGCCCGGATGCCTTGTCCTCGTCGGCGTCGATCACTCAGCGGCCTGCACAACGCCGTGGCCTTCCGGCGCCAGAGCGCGCTGCCATACGACGGCCCCTCGACGATCAGCGGCGCCGATCGTCTGGCTGATAATTCGCTCCGAGCATCGTCGCCTGCTGGTCCGAGAGCGGAGAGGATCTCGAAGCGTCAGCCTTGGCACCAGTGAACAGACGCAACTGATTGCGAACGACCTTCACGATGTCTGCACCCGACCGAGATCCACGAACGAGCATTCGTATGTGGGACCATCGGGTTGCGACGACATGATGCTTCCGTTTGACGTCGCGAAGCAGCGATGAAACAAGCCTGTGCCTCTTCGGGACCTGCCGCATCCCCCATTCGTAGGACTGCAGCGGCTTTTGTCGGCTCTCGCGCAAAAAAACTGGCGCCGATAGTCGCCCGAGCGGCATGGCACCGACACTTGGCCCCGTACCGTCGTCTTGTCATTGACCGTCTTGCCATCGACTCTCGCTGCCCGGCGGTCAGCCTGCGGCGCTCAAGCGCTACTCTGATGTATGCCGCTCCGGAATCGTCCTGAGAGTGCCAGCCACGAGGGCCTGACCTTGGCCGAGGCAGGACGCGGGCGTCCTCGCCAGGCTGGTGATCACATCGTCGGCACCGCCTACAGCGACGTTCTGCGGGGCAACAACGCCGCCAACAGTCTGTCGGGCGGCAAAGGCAACGACAAGCTGGACGGCCGTCTCGGCGACGATCGGCTCATCGGCGGTGCCGGAGCCGATACGCTCATCGGCGGCGGGGGAGCCGACCTCTTTGACTTCAATCTCGTGAGCGAAAGCACGCGAAATGGGCGCGACACCATCGCGGATTTTCTGACCGGGACCGACAAGATCGATTTGCGAGGCATCGATGCCAACAGCCTCGTCTCCTCCAACCAGGCCTTCGCCTTCACGGGTGCCGCGGCCTTCACGGGCGTCGCCGGTCAACTCGTTTTCGCGGCAGGCGTTCTTTCGGGGGACACGAATGGCGATCGCGTCGCCGATTTTCAGGTGGCCATCAAGGGTAGCGCTACTCTCGCGGCCACGGATCTCTATCTCTAAGTCTTCGGTAGGATTACCGTTTCTCAAGTCGCCGGCACGCCGCGTACGCGACGGTTTCGGAGAGCGCGCCTAGGGGGCGCCGCATCGGTCGATGCGCATGCCCGTCGCGAAGCGCAACAGCGCTGTGCAGCGGCAGGGAGCGAGACGAAAGAACGAGACGCGGCGGGCCACAAACTCGCTCAAGGTCCGGGCAGGATACTCGCCTATCTCCCCTCGGGAGTGGTATGCCACGCCGCTCCGACTGGAAACTTTCCCTGCCCCATGGCTGCTCCCGGCCCCTGCGATGTCCCCGACGTTCTCCTGCATCTGCACGACGAGGCGGGATTCCTTGCCGCCCTCTACGATGCGGAGGACCGGCTGCGCTATGCGAACGCCGCCTTCCAGGCGGCCTTCCATCTCGGGTCCCATGAGGGCCCCAGCTGGGCCGAGATCATGCGGCGGAACTTCGAGGCCGGGCGCGGAACCGTGATCCGCAACCCCGACTTCGAAGCCTGGCTCCATTCCACGAGCGCCCGCCGGGGCAAGGTCGGCTTTCGCGCCTTCGAGACCGACCTCCATGACGGACGCTGGCTCTGGATGACGGAAACCGTTCAGAGCAGCGGCTGGATGCTGTGCATCGCGAGCGACATCACCCCTCTGCAAGCCGATCATCGCGCCGTTCGGCAGGACCGGGATTTCGCCATCCGAGCCTCCTTCACGGACGAACTCACGGGGCTCCCGAACCGCCGCTTCGTCTGGGCGCGTCTGGAGGAGATGCTGGCGCAGGACCGAGCCTTTGGGGGATGCACCGCCGTGATCGATCTCGACCGGTTCAAGCCCATCAACGACCGTTACGGCCACCATGTCGGCGATCTGATCCTCAAGGATTTCGCGGCGCGGGCCCTCGCCCATGTGCGGCGCACCGACACCATTGGGCGTCTCGGGGGCGAGGAATTCCTGCTGGTGCTCCCTGATGCACGGCCGGCTGACGCGATGGCCATCGTCGAGCGGATGCTCACCGGCGTCCGTGCCGCGCAACCCGTGGCGGCGCTGGCGGACCTTCGTTACAGCTTCTCGGCCGGCATCGCCTCCATGCGGCCCGACGACACCGCCAACGACCTCTACGCCCGCGCCGACCGGGCGCTCTACCGGGCGAAGTCCGAGGGGCGCAATTGCATCCGCATGAACGACCTCGAAGGGGCCGGACAGGACTGACCGATGCGCCCGGCCCGCGTGCAGACGATGCGCGAGCCGCGAGAGAAACCCGTTTGGCGGAGAGGCGACGGCGCGAGCCGTGTGCGCCAGCGCACCGTTTAATACCTGCCGCAGGGTCATCCTTCCCTCATCGAGAAGGAGCGATCCATGTCGAACCGGATGACTGTCGTGGCGTCGAGCCTGGTGTCGATCGCGTTCGCGGCGGCTTTCGTCGCCCTCCTCCAGATAGTGGCGGCCTCGGCGGGTACGCTTTCGGGCATCTCCGTGGCGCCAGCCTACGGCACGCCGATGCTCACCACGGAGGACGAGCTCTTCTAGAGCATGATCCCGAAAGGTCGGAGACTTTTCGGGATCATGCGGTCAAACAAAGACTGAACGGAGCGGGATCGCTTCAACCCGAAGCGAACCCGCTCGAGAGCCCCCCGGCGCCACATCCCGTCTGAGCCACTGGCGCTGGGCAGGCGAACTTGCGGGACGCTCGCACCCGTGTCGCTCTTGCGGCCCGGCGCTGCCTCTTCTACGAACGGCGCAAGCCGGAACCTTTGCTCCGGACGAGAGACGGCTCGGCGTCTCCTTCGCCGGCTCGGGAGGGTTCATGCTTCGCATCGCAGTGCTGGGCGCCGGTCGCATCGGCAAGATCCATGGCCGCAACGCTGCCGCGCATCCCGGAGCTCAGGTCGTGGCGGTCGCGGATCCGCACGGGCCCTCCGCGTCCGCCCTCGCGCAGGAAACGGGAGCCAGGGTCGCATCCCTCGATGAGGTGGTCGAAGCCAAGGATGTGGACGCCATCCTGATCTGCACGCCAACCACGACTCATGCCGATCTCATCGAGCGTGGCATGCGCGCCGGAAAGGCGGTCTTCTGCGAGAAGCCCGTGGATCTCTCAAGCGCCCGGATCGAGACTTGCCTCAAGCTGGTGGTCGCGGCCGGCAGGCCGCTGATGATCGGCTTCAATCGGCGCTTCGACCCGCATTTCGCGTCCTTGCGCGAGCGTCTCGCCCGCGGCGAGGTCGGGGACGTGGAACTCGTCACGATTCTCTCTCGCGATCCCGGCCCGCCGCCCTTGAGCTACATCGCAACGTCGGGCGGCCTGTTCCGGGACATGATGATCCACGATCTCGACATGGCGCGCTTTCTCCTCCTCGGCGACGAACCCAAGGAGGTTCATGCCGTGGGCTCCGCCCTCGTCGATTCCGCCATCGGCGAGGCCGGCGACGTCGACACCGCCGCGGTGCTCCTCAAGACCGAGCGGGGGCGCATCGTGCAGATCTCCTGCTCGCGGCGCGCCACCTATGGCTACGACCAGCGCATCGAGGTCCATGGATCGAAGGGGATGATCCGGGCCGGCAACATCCACCGCACCACGGTCGAGGTCGCGACCGCCGCGGGCATCGCCACCGATCCGGTTCAGGACTTCTTCCTGGAGCGTTATGCCGACGCCTATCGGGCCGAACTCGACGCTTTTCTCTCCGCCGTCGCATCGGGTCGGCCGCCAGAGCCCGGCGGCCATGACGGCCTCATGGCGCAGCGCCTCGCGGACGCGGCAACGGAATCGGCGCGAACGGGCAGGCCGGTCAAACTGGGCTGAAGCCTTGGAGCTCTTTCCTCTTACGTGGAATCGGCGTTCGTCTTTGGTTTGACGCGCTTTCTTCCCGTGAGCCGGATCCATCTCACTCAGATCAACGCTTTGTTTCTGAGCGGTCGCGTTTCCTGCGCGTGAGCCGGATCCATCTCACTCAGATCAACGCTCTAGCCGGCGTATTCCTGCACCACCGCGAGGAACGCATCCGCATACCGGTCGAGCTTCGCTTGGCCGACGCCGTGGACCGACGCGAAGGCATGGCGCGTCGTCGGCTTGCGCGCAGCCATGTCGAGAAGCGAGCGATCGGAGAAGATCACATAGGCCGGCACATTCTCCCCCTTGGCGAGTCGGGTGCGGAGCGCCTTCAGCGCCAGCAGCAGCGGATCGTCGCCGGGAACCACCGCATCGGCCTCGAGTGCCCGGCGCCGGCGCCGGTCGGCGGGCTTGGTGAGCACGTCGGAGCGCAGCTCGATGCGCTCTCTCCCCCGCAGCACCGCGTCGCCCCGTTCCGTGATGGTCCAGCGGCCGTATTCCGAGATGTCGAGGGAGACGAGGCCCGCAGCGTAGATCTGGCGCAGGAGCGAGCGCCATTCGTTCTTGGAGCGATCCTTGCCGACCCCGAAGGTCTTCAGGGTGTTGTGGCGAAAGCGCCGGACCGCGTCCGTCTCGTCGCCGACGAGGAGGTTGACGAGGTGCTCGGTGCCGAAGCGCTCGCCCGTGCGGGCGATGGCCGAGAGGAGCTTCTGAGCCTCCACGGTGCCGTCGAAGGATTGCACGCCCTCGATGCAAAGATCGCAGTTCCCGCAGGGCTCCGCGGTTTCCCCGAAATAGGCCAGGAGCGTCTGGCGCCGGCAGCGGGGCGCCTCGCAGAGCGCCACGAGCGCATTGAGGCGCTGGCGCTCCACACGCTTCTGCTCGTCGGAGGCGTCGCTCTCCTCGATCTGGAGGCGGCGCAGGCGCATGTCGTCGAGGCCGTAGAGGGTCAGCGTCGTGGCCGGCGCCCCGTCGCGGCCGGCACGGCCGATCTCCTGGTAATAGGCCTCGATGGATTTGGGCAGGGCCGCATGGGCGACGAAGCGCACGTCCGGCTTGTCGATCCCCATCCCGAAGGCCACGGTCGCGACCATGACGACTCCGTCCTCCTGCAGGAAAACATCCTGGTTGCGGGCGCGATCCTCCGCGCTCATGCCGGCGTGATAGGCGAGCGCATGATAGCCGGCATCGCCCAAGGATGAGGCGAGGCGTTCCGTGGCGTCCCGCGACGAGCAATAGACGATGCCGCTCTCGTGGCGGTGCTTGTCGAGAAATCCGAGGAGCTGCCGCCGGGGGTTCTCCTTGGCCTGCATCGCGAGCCGCAGGTTCGGGCGGTCGAAGCCGTGGATGAAGGTGCGGGGCGTTCCCTCGAAGAGCCGGTCGAGAATGTCGTTGCGGGTCGAGACGTCGGCCGTGGCCGTGAGCGCGATCGCCTGCACGCCCCCGAGCCGCCGGCGCACTTCGCCGAGGAGGGCGTATTCGGGGCGGAAATCGTGGCCCCATTGTGAGACGCAATGGGCCTCGTCGATGGCGAGCAGATTGACGCCGGAGCGGGCCAGCCATTCCGCTGTCGAGGTATTGGCGAGGCGTTCCGGCGAGGCGTAGAGCAGGCGCATCCGCCCGTCCCGCACCGCATCGACCACACGCCGGTTCTCCTCGCCGTTATTCGCGGAATTGAGGCTCCCGGCCTCGATCCCGAAATGACGCATGGCGGCCACCTGGTCGCGCATGAGGGCGATGAGGGGCGAGACCACGACGGTGAGCCCGCCGCGCACCAGGGCCGGGAGCTGGTAGCACAGAGACTTGCCGGCCCCCGTGGGCATGACGGCGAGCACGTCCTCGCCCGCGAGCACAGCGCGCACGATCTCCTCCTGCCCCTCGCGGAAGGAGGGAAAGCCGAACACGTCGTGGAGAACCAGAGCGGGATCTCGAGAGGGATCTTGGGCGAGAGCAGGCATGAAGCCTGCGATGTGGCCCGTGCGGCTGAATCGGTCAATGCGGCATCGCGAGGATCAGGCGCCCCGCGCATGCCCCTCCTGCCTGCGGACCGGGGAGCATGCGATCGACAGGGTCGATGCTACTCCTGCGTGTCGAGCGATGGAGGTCAGACTTCCACGCCCGGCGATGCCTGCGCGTCAAGCCAAGCTAGCACGCCTTTGGCAGCGGCCGCGCCTGTCGCGAAGGTAGCCTGGAGGAGATAGCCGCCCGTGGGGGCCTCCCAGTCGAGCATCTCGCCGGCGACGAACACGCCCGGATGGTCCTGGAGCATCAGGTGTCCGTCGAGGGAGTCGAGGCTCACGCCGCCGGCCGTCGAGATCGCCCGGGCGATGGGCTTGATCCCATCGAGCCTCAGGGGGACGGCCTTGATGGCCTCGGCCAACGCCTCGGGCTCGCGGGGAAGGTCGACCCCGTGTCCCTCCCGGAGGAGGCCGATCGCGACCGGGGGAAGTCCGGCGGCCTTGCGCAGGAACGTCGAGGCCGACTGACCACCCCGGGGTGTGGCGAGGCGGCGGGCAAGGGCGTCCGTGGCGAGGTCCGGGCGCAGATCGAGAAGCAGCGTGGCATGCCCCCGCCGCAGGATCGCCTCGCGAAGGGGCGCCGAGAGGGCATAGACGGCTCCACCCTCGATTCCCCCGGCCGTGACGACGGCCTCGCCCCGCACGTTGGTGCCCTCGAAGGTGAGAGCGATGCGCTTCAAGGGCTCGCCCTCGAAGCGGTCCCGGAACACCGCCGACCACGGCACCGTGAAACCCACATTCGCGGGCCGGAGCGGCGATACCCTCACGCCTTGGGCCGCAAGGGGCTCGACCCAGGCCCCGTCGGACCCGAGCCGCGGCCAGCTCGCGCCGCCGAGCGCGAGAACCGTGGCGGCGGCTGAAATCGTCACTGGGTCTCCCTGCGGCCCACGCCGGAAGCGGAGCGCCCCGTCCCCGGTCCAGCCCTCCCAAACGTGCCGGGGCGCGAAGCGGACGCCCAGGGTCTCGAGCCGCGCAAGCCAGGCGCGGAGCAGCGGCGAGGCCTTGAAGGCGCGCGGGAACACGCGCCCGCTCGACCCCACAAAGGTCTCCTGCCCCAGCCCCTCGCACCAGGCGCGCAGCTCCGCCGGGCCGAAAGCCTCGATGAGCGGGCGCAGACGCGGGGCGGCTTCCGCATAGCGGGCGATGAACCGGTCGAGATCCTCCCCATGGGTGAGATTGAGGCCCCCGCGTCCCGCCATGAGGAACTTGCGGCCAAGCGAGGGCATCCGGTCGTAGACCGTGACCTGCAGGCCCGCCCGGCCGAGCACCTCGGCGGCCATGAGGCCGGCCGGGCCGCCGCCGATCACGGCGATGTCGTGGTTCGAGGAGGGCATAGGTTGGGGCCGTGCGGGGTCATGCGGAAAGGTGCCTCGCTCTATCACAGCGGCGCGGCGCAAGTCGTGCGAGGTTTGTCGGAACCTCGGGGGCAGCGGCCGCGAAGGCCACGCCGCTGTGCGAAGCCGCCGATGCGAGCCCCCATGGCCGCCCTTGCCGGTGCTTCAAGGAACCGCTGATCTATCCTCTTCACAGACGAGCAGGACTCCGGCAAAGCGAGGCAACGGCCGGGTCCGGTGACCGGCGACGGGGCAGAAGCAGACCACGACCATGCGATCCATCATCCTCCTCGCCGTTCTGGCTTTCGCCCTCGCCGGGTGCTCGCGTGATGTCGCGCCGCTCGCCACCCACAAGGTCACGGGGCTCTCGACCGCCGACGCGGCGAGCGCCGCCACTCTGATCTCGGCCTATCGCACGCAGAACGGCCTGCCGCCGGTCGCTGTCGACCCGCAGCTCAACCGGGCCGCAGAGGTTCAGGCCCGTGCCGTCGCCGAGGTCGGCCACCTCTCCCATGGCGATTTCGCGAGCCGGATGCACCGCCATGGCGTCGGTGGTGCGGCGGCCGAAAACCTTGCCGCTGGGTCCACGACAGTGGCGCAGGCAGTCGCCCGCTGGGTGGCCTCGCCCGGCCACAACGCCAACCTCCTCATGCCCAATGCCCGCCGGATCGGGCTCGCCCGCGCGGATTCCGAGAGCCGGTACGGGCGCTATTGGGCGCTGGTGCTGAGCCAGTGATACCTCCCCGCCTTAAAAGGCGGGGCTTCCTTGTCCCTTCAGACGAGGCGTCTCGCATCCGAGACGGGCGATGTTCAGTGCGGCGTTCTGGTCGCGGTCGTGTTCCGCATCGCAGTCGCCGCACACCCATCGCCTGACCGCAAGCCCTTCTCGACCTTTTGGGCCGCTGAGGCATCCGCACTCAGAACAGGTTTGCGTTGTATAAGCTTCATTGACCTCGACGTACCCTACCCCTGCGTGATCGCATTTGTACTGGAGGTAGGTTCGCAGCATCGCCCATCCGGTATCGAGCACGCTCTTCGCCATCGGGGTCTTTGCCATCGTGCAGGCCGACACGTTGCCGACCTTGATCGAACGGGCACGGTTCACCAGCGCGCCCGAGAACTTGTGCAGGGAGTCCTTCCTGCGATTGGCGATCTTGGCATGGATGGACCGGATTTGACGCTTGCGCCCCTTGCGCTGCGCCTCTGCCAGCTTCGGCTCCAGGTCGCGGTAGAAGGTCGCCCGTTCCAACTCAGGGCCGTCCGAGCACTTGGCCACTAATTTCAAGCCGAGATCGACCCCGACCTCAGCATTGCCGACCAGGGGCATGATCTCGATCTCGCAAACGATGTTGCAATACCAGCGGCCCCGCGCGTCCTGCGAGACGTTTCCCGACTTGATCCTGCCGTCAAGGTCGCGGTGCTTCCAAAGCCGGAATTTCTGGCCGCGAAGGAGGGCACGGAGCCGTTGATTTTGATGTCCTGGTTCGTGAACGGCACCCACCCAAGGGAGCGGCGAACGCCACGGCTCACGCGCCAGCGCAGTTTCGGCCGACCAGCGGCCTTCCGCTTGGCGACGAACTCTTTCACGACGGCCTGGACAACCTGAGACGGAAGATCGAGAAGTTTGCCGCTTCCTTTCGTGAGGGTGAAAAGCCCGTCCTTGCCCACCCAAACAGAGCCACGTTGCGCAGACCGGGCGCTGATCTCATTGGCGTAGTTCCACACCGTGTTGACGGCGTTCCCAAGCGCGACCAGACGCTTTCCGCTCGTGGCGTCCTTCACGCGAAAGCTGAATGCTTTGTACAATTTTGATTGGTCTTCGGTCGCCATTGCCCTTAAAAGGTAGGGGTAATTCATCCGGGAAGTAAGTTGGTCTATGGTCATTCGGACGGGGCGCCACGTCGTTTTCTGCCTCCACGCTCATCTAGTTTTCGTGACCAAACGACGAGGGAAAGTTTTCTCGGAGCCACATCTTGAAAGGCTCAGGACGATCTTCAAGGCCGTCTGCCTCGATTTCGAGGCAGAGCTTCGCGAGTTCAACGGCGGGGGGGACCATGTGCATCTGCTCGTCAACTATCCGCCCAAGGCCCGGCTGTCCGAACTGGTGAACAGCCTCAAGGGTGTTTCCAGTCGGCTGCTCAAGGTAGAATTCCCGGAGGTCGCTTCGTTTTGGTCCGTTCGGAAGAGCCGTGGCGTTCTCTGGTCTCCGAGCTACTTCGCAGGATCGGTTGGTGGAGCCCCACTGTCGGTCCTAAAGCAGTACATCGAGAGTCAAACTCGCGGCTGACGCCGCGAGCGCCCTCCCAGCCCTCCCTGAAGGAAGGGACATTAGGGCGCGGCTTAGTAACCTCGATCCCGACCCTCTCTGCTCAGAGGGTGTCCGAAGGAAGCGGCCTGGCCGTGGCGCACGCGGGGGCCTTGCGCCCACCTCTCTCTGCCCATGGAGACGAGGGAGGCCGGCTAGTCCCGGCTATAGGCCCGCACTCGGCCGGTGCGGTTGAACTCCCGCCGATAGCGGTCACCACCGCCCTGGAAGCCCTGGCCCGCGGAGGCATTGACGGTTTGGCCCTCGGCCAGTTCCATGACGCCGGGCATTCCGGCACGGGCGTCCTCCCGGTTGCCGCCGGACTCGCGGGTGCTGCTTACCCCCATGTCGGAGGTCGAGGTCTCCTGGGTGCGCAGATCCGCGGTGCCTGCGTCGTGGGTGCCGGTGGTGAGGCTGCCGGTGCCGGGAAGCGCACTCGTGTTCGTGGTGCCCGCCGTCGCCCCGCCCGTAATTCCCGCGCCGAGCGGCCCGCCCACATCGACGCCGCCGCGGGAGCCCGCGCCTGCGCCCTGTTGCTGGGAGGCCTCGCTGCGATTGTCGAGGTCGACGGGGTCGAACATCTCGATCACCGCAATGGCTTCCTCGATGTTCTCCGCATCGACTCGGGCGGTGAGGAGCGCATGACCCCGCCGCAGCCCGGCGTCGAACTCCCGCAGGTCGTCCTCGGGCAGCAGCAGGTCGTGAAGCGCAGTCTGTGTGTCGTCCCGGGCCGAGAGTTCGCGGAAGCCCGAGATGGACGACACCTCCCGGCCCTCGCTCTCCCCCAGGATCGCGATGCGATCCTGCGTGACGCCGGCGCCGATCATGGCCTGGAGGGCCCGCTGGGCGGCGGCTCGATCCTCGAACAGGGCTGCGACGATGCGGGGCATGCGGGGGTCTCCTCCGGTTCTCGCGGCAGGTCCCAGGGAAGCGAGGCTCCGCCACGTGGCGGAACAACGGATAGCACACCGCCCTGTTCCCCGCGGGAGCCACCGACGCCGCCATACCCTTGCGGTTGCGCTCGGCCCTTGCGGTTGCGCTCGGCCCTTGCGGCTGCGCTCGCGGTCTTGTGTATGGCCGCGTTGAGGAAAACGCGAAGCGGCCGTTTCCTTCCCCCAGGGCTCGATTCTACACATCCGGCCTGTACGGAGCCGGCTAAACCGTGTCATCAATCCGTCATTGAACTGTCACCCGGCCTTCGTGCTAGGGTGTTGAGAACCAGAAGAACGCCCATCCGGGCGATATGGGAGAAGACAATGCTGCAGAAGACCGCCCTGGCCGCACTTGCGCTCGGCCTGATGACGAGCACGTCGGCTCTGGCTCAGACCGAAATCCAATGGTGGCACGCCATGACGAACGTGAACAATGAGATCGTCAACAAGCTCGCCGACGATTTCAACAAGTCGCAGAGCGAGTACAAGGTGGTTCCCACCTTCAAGGGCGGGTACCCGGACACCCTGAACGCCGGCATCGCGGCGTTCCGCGCCGGCAACGCGCCGCACATCCTGCAAGTCTTCGAAGTCGGCACGGCGACCATGATGGGGGCCCGCGGCGCCATCAAGCCCGTCGGGGACATGATGAAGGAAGCGGGCGAGAAGTTCGACCCCAAGGCCTATCTGCCGGCCGTCGCGGCCTATTACTCGACCGCGAAGGGCGAGTTGCTGTCCTTTCCCTTCAATTCGTCCACGGTCGTGATGTGGTACAACAAGGACGCCTTCAAGAAGGCGGGCCTCAACCCGGATCAGCCGCCGAAGACCTGGCCCGAAGTGTTCGAGGCAGGCAAGAAGCTCCAGGCCTCGGGCCATCCGACCTGTGGCTTCGCCACCGCCTGGATCACCTGGGTGAACCTCGAGCAGTTCTCGGTGTGGCACAACATTCCGCTCGCCACGAAGCAGAACGGCATCGGCGGCTTCGACACGGAGCTGAAGATCAACTCGCCGGTGCACGTGCGGCACCTGCAGAACCTTGTCGATCTGCAGAAGACCAAGGTCTACGACTACGCGGGCCGCACCAACACGGGCGAGGGCCGCTTCACGGCGGGCGAGTGCCCGATCATGATCACGTCCTCCGGCTTCTACGGAAGCGTGAAGGCGAACGCGAAGTTCGACTGGGCCAACGCCTTTATGCCCTACTACCCGGACGTCCCGGGCGCTCCGCAGAACTCCACGCTCGGCGGCGCTTCTCTCTGGGTGATGGGCGGCAAGAAGGCGGACGAGTACAAGGGCGTCGCGAAGTTCTTCACATTCCTGTCGGACACGGACCGTCAGGCGAAGCTGCACACCGAGTCGGGCTATCTGCCGATCACCACGGCAGCGTACGAGAAGGTGAAGGCGTCGGGCTTCTACAAGGAGAACCCGTACCTCGAGACCGCAATCCTCGAGCTCACCCACAAGCCGCCGACAGAGAACTCGCTCGGCCTGCGCCTCGGCAATCTGGTGCAGATCCGCGACATCTGGGCTGAGGAGATCGAGAGCGCGCTGACCGGCAACAAGTCGGCCCAGGCGGCTCTGGACGCCGCCGTGGAGCGGGGTAACCAGATCCTGCGCCAGTTCGAGCGGACGGCAAGCCGCTAACCTTCAACGACCCTGTCGCCCCGGACCTCCGTCCGGGGCGATTTTCCGTCTGCCTCCGTCTGCGGCGCCAAGCGCGCGACCGAGCCACCCCTCATCCGAGCCGTCGATGGAAAAGCGCGCAATCTTCTCGAATAAGTTTTTGCCGTACGCGCTGCTTTTTCCCCAGCTCGCGATCACCTTCGTTTTCTTCTACTGGCCGGCCTCCCAGGCGATCTGGCAGTCCTTCCTGATGCAGGACGCGTTCGGCCTCTCCGTCGAATTCGTGGGATTTGAGAACTACCGCCACGTTCTCCAACAGCGCGAATATTACAACGCGATGATCACGACCGCGATCTTCTCGTTCCTGGTCGCCGTCTTTGCGCTCGCCCTCGGCCTTCTTCTCGCCAGCCAGGCTGACAAGCACATTCGCGGCGCCAACGCCTACAAGACCATGCTGATCTGGCCCTACGCCGTGGCGCCCGCGATCGCCGGCGTGCTCTGGAGCTTCATGTTCCAGCCCTCGCTCGGCATGCTCTCGGGGCCGCTGCGCGCGCTGGGGATTCCGTGGAACCCGCTCCTCAACGGAAACCACGCGCTCATCCTGGTGGTGCTCGCCGCGACCTGGAATCAGATCAGCTACAATTTCCTGTTCTTCCTCGCCGGCCTCGCCGCCATCCCGAAGAGCGTGATCGAGGCCGCCGCCATTGACGGAGCCGGCCCGATGCGCCGCTTCTGGACGATCATCCTGCCGCTTCTCTCGCCGACGACGTTCTTCCTCGTGGTGATCAACATCGTCTACGTCTTCTTCCACACCTTCGGGATCATCGACGCGGTCACGCAGGGCGGGCCTTCCGGCAACACGACGACCCTCGTCTACAAGGTCTACAACGACGGGCGCCTGGGCGGAGACCTCGGCGGTTCCGCGGCGCAATCCGTGATCCTGATGGTCATCGTGGTGCTGCTGACGGCCGTGCAGTTCCGTTACGTCGAGCGCAAGGTGCAGTACTGATGGTCGAGAACAGTCGCTTCAACACCATCCTGGCCTACATCGTCCTGACGCTTGGCGTCCTCGTGGTCGCCTTTCCGGTCTACCTGGCGTTCCTCGCCTCGACGTTCGACAACAACACCATCGCCAACGGCAACATGCCGCTCCTGCCCGGCGATCTCGGGCCCGAGAACTACTACCGGACGATCTTCGTCGGCGCGTCGCGGTCCACCCGCGAGCCTGTCGGCAACATGATGGTGAATTCCTTCATCATGGCGATGGGCATCGCGGTCGGAAAAATCCTTATCACGCTCATCTCGGCCTACGCGATCGTGTACTTCTCGTTTCCGTTCCGGAAGACGGCGTTCTGGATCATCTTCATGACCCTGATGCTGCCCGTCGAGGTGCGCATCTATCCGACCTACAAGATCGTTGCGGATCTCGGGCTCCTCGACACCTATACGGGCCTGATCGTGCCGCTGATCGCGTCGGCCACCGGAACGCTCCTGTTCCGGCAGTTCTTCATGACCGTTCCGGACGAGCTGCTCGAGGCGTCGAAGATCGACGGCGCGGGCCCCTACCGCTTTTTCAAGGACACGCTGCTGCCCCTGTCCGCGACGACGATGGCGGCGCTGTTCGTGATCCAGTTCATCTATGGCTGGAACCAGTATCTGTGGCCTCTGCTGATCACGACGAAGGACTCGATGCAGACCATCGTGATCGGCATCAAGAAGATGATCACGACGCAGGACGCGCTGACGGAATGGAACGTCGCCATGACGACGGCAATGCTGGCCATGCTGCCGCCGGTTGCGGTGGTTCTGCTCATGCAGCGCTTCTTCGTGAAGGGGCTGGTCGAGACGGAAAAATAGGCGCGTCGGGCGGTCGCGCCCGCACGCGATGAAACTGCGACCTGCGCCTGGCGCGGGGGAGAACGGGGAACGGCTGGGGCGATGGCGAATGTGAAGCTGGAACGCGTCCGCAAAGTTTACGCGGGCGGGGTCGAGGCGGTGAAGGGGGTGTCCCTCGATATCGAGGACGGCTCCTTCTGCGTGCTCGTCGGACCTTCGGGTTGCGGAAAGTCCACGCTCCTGCGCATGGTCGCGGGGCTCGAGACGATCACGGACGGCGTCTGCCGGATCGGCCCCCGCGAAGTGAATGAGGTAGAGCCGGCAGAGCGGGACATCGCCATGGTGTTCCAGAACTACGCGCTCTACCCGCACATGACCGTCTACAACAACATGGCATACGGCTTGCGCAATCGCGGCACGCCGAAGGAGGAGATCGACAAGCGGGTGCGGGAGGCGGCGCGCATCCTCGCCATCGAGACGTTCCTCGACCGCAAGCCGCGCCAGCTTTCGGGCGGGCAGCGCCAGCGCGTTGCCATGGGCCGCGCCATCGTCCGCAAACCCCAGGTGTTCCTCTTCGACGAGCCCCTCTCGAACCTCGACGCGAAGCTGCGCGTGCAGATGCGCGTCGAAATCAAACGTCTCCAGCGGGCTCTGGGCGTCACTTCGATTTATGTGACCCACGACCAAGTCGAGGCCATGACGCTCTCCGACAAGCTCGTGGTGATGAATGCGGGCCGGATCGAGCAGGTGGGCGTTCCGTCCGAGGTCTATCGCCGCCCGCAGACCCGCTATGTCGCGACCTTCATCGGCTCGCCGCCCATGAACATTCTGCCCGGCCAGGTGGAGGGGGAGGGGATCGTGCGGGTCGGCAACGGCCGCCTTCCCGTCACCGACATGCGCTCCGGTCTTGCGGCGGGCACTGCCGTCGAAGTGGGCCTGCGTCCCGAGGACCTGCGCGTGGGGCCGGCTAGCACCGGCGCTGTGGATCTCGGGGTCGATTTCGTCGAGGAACTCGGCGCCACGCAGCTCTTCCACGGCAAGATCGAGGCTGCGGAATTCGTGGTGCAGGCCCCGACGGGCCAGATCCCCGCCGATGCGAAGGCACTCAGCCTCTCGATCGACGCCGCCAACGTCCACCTCTTCGACCCGCAGAGCGGATTGAGGCTCGGGCGCTGAAATCCCCTGAAATACCCGGTTTCCGCCGGGCGCTAGAGCGGCCTGAGGCCTGGGCGCCGATCCTCGCGTCCCACGGTTTCCGGCGGGCTCGGCTTCGGGGCAGCAGTCGAGACACCGGAGCTTCCACCCTCCCGGTCCTGCGGGAGGGGTATGGTCTTACGCGAACACCGCCGGGGCCAGGGTGGCGGTAGCAACGGCGAAGACGATCACGAGACGGAAGAGCATGGGTGCCTCCTGTGCGGCAGGCTCCTTCTCGCATGCCCTCCGTTCCGCTTCCGTGCGGCGGAGCACGCGAAGTCCCGGTCCGCCGCTCTTCTCCTCTCCCGCGACAGGGAGGAGAGACCGCGTGGTTGCGCCCCGCTCCCGGCCCCGCTATGCCCCAGGCCGTCCCGGAGAGGCTCCCCCATGACGGTCAAGGTTGACGGCGCAACGCTGACGATTCGCGATGTGATGCGCGTGGCGCGCCCGAACGCGAACGGGCGCTTCGAGGAGGCGGTGCTGCACCCGGAGGCCCGAGCGCGGATCGCGGCGACGCGGGCCTATATCGACCGCACCTGGATGCACGACGATGCGCCCCTCATGTACGCCTTCAACACGGGCGTCGGGCTCTTCAAGGACCAGCGGGTCCTGATCGCCGATATGGAAGCCTACCAGCGCAAGACCGTCTATGCCCATGCGACGGGTGTGGGGGAGCCCTTCGCGGAGGACACCACCCGGGCCATGATGCTTCTCCGCGCCAACGCCTTCGCGTCCAACTATTCCGGGCCGCAGGTTGAGCTGGTCGAGCGGTTGCTTGCCTTCGTGAATGCGGGTCTGCACCCTGTCATCCCTCAGCGGGGTTCCGTCGGGGCCTCGGGCGATCTCGCGCCGCTCGCCCATATGGCGGGCGCGGTCTGCGGCTTCCATGAGGCCGAGATGGTCTACAAGGGCCGCCGCATGCCGGCCCGCGAGGCGATCGCGGAGGCGGGTTTCGACCCGGATTTTCCGCTCGGCGCCAAGGATGCCTCGGCTCTCATCAACGGCTCGACGACGTCGCTCGCGCTTGGGGCGCTCGCGACCGACGACGCGCGGCGCCTCCTGAAGCACGCCGATATCGCGATGTGCCTCTCGCTCGAGGCCATGCGTGGGGAACTCGCGGCCTTCGACCCGCGGCTTCACCGGGCCCGGCCCCATCCCGGCCAGGCGAAGGTCGCGCGCAATCTCCTCAAGATTCTCGACGGGTCGAAGCGCTGCTCGCAAGGCGCCCGCGATGTCGACTTCCCCGACGAGCTGCGGCCCCCCGGCCAGCCGGCCGCGCCGCGGGTCCAGGACGTCTATTCGCTGCGCTGCACCCCCCAGGTCCACGGGCCCGCCGTGGAAGCCGTGGAATACGTGGAGCGCATCATCGGCACCGAGATGAACGCCGCCACCGACAACCCGCTGATCTTCGAGGACGGGCATGGCGGCTACGAATCGATCTCCGGCGGCCATTTTCACGGGCAATACGTGGCGCAGGCCATGGATCTCCTCGCCATCGCGATCACAGATCTCGGCTCCATCTCCGAGCGGCGCCTCGCCCGGCTCATCGACCCCACAATGTCCTACGGGTTGCCGCGCAATCTTCTCGCCGGCAAGCGCGGGCTCAACACGGGGTTCGCGACGGTGCAATGCACGCTCTCGGCCCTCGTGATGGAAAACCGGGGGCTCTCCATGCCGGGCTCGGTGGATTCCATTCCGGGCAAGTCGAACGCCGAGGACCACATTTCCAACTCCACCTGGTGCGGGCGCAAGGCCCGCACGATCGTGGAGAACGCCGAGCAGATCGTGGCGGGCGAACTCCTGATGGCTGCCCAGGCGCTCACCCTCGTGGACCCGCTGGCCTCCGACTACCCGTTGGGCAAGGGCACGCGCGTGGCGCTCGAAGCGATCCGCGCCGTGATTCCCCCGGCGCTGGAGGGTGATCGCTGGTACGCTGCCGAGATGGGCCAAGCCCTCGGTCTCCTGCGCTCCGGCGCGGTCGTGGAGGCGGTCGAGGGTGCGGTGGGCGCGCTCGAATAAAGGTGCGAGTTCTACCGGCAGCGGCGGACCGTGCGGATGACGACGCGTCCGTTGTCCCGGCGCACCACCTCGCGGATTGTGCGGCAGCGCGGCTCCGGGGTGCAGCGGCGAACCGTGCGGACGACCACGCTGCCGTTCGGGCGCACGGTCCGGATCCGCCGCACCGTGCAGGCCACCTCCTCGACCAGGGAGGGGGTGTCGAGTTGCGGGGTGTAGAACCGGGCCTGCGCTCCCGGTGCCGAAAAGGCCCCCAAGGTGGCGGCCGCGAAGGCGGTGACGAGGAGCATGCGCATGAACGGTCCTTCCCTGTTCCGGGCCTCGGTCAACGGGGGCTCGCATTCGGGGTTCCATGCCGGGGAACCGGGCGATGGATGACCCCCGGATCATCCTGGCGCGGGTGGTGCCCCAAGACGGCCCGGCGCTCGTTGCCGCCAACCTGGCCAGCATCGCCCTGCACGAGCCCTGGGTGAGCCCCTGCCGCGATCTCGATACCTTCGCGGCCTATCGCGCGGCCTGCGACGGGGAGCGCAAGATCGGCCTCATCGCCCGGGAGCGGACGAGCGGCGCGATCGTCGGTGTCGTCAACGTGAGCGAGATCGTGCGCGGCGCCTTCCAGAGCGCCTATCTGGGCTATTACGGCATGGCGGGTTTCGAGGGCCGGGGCCTCATGCGGGAGGCCCTTGCCCTCGCGATCGAGGAATGCTTCGGCCCCCTCGCGCTGCACCGGCTGGAGGCCAACATCCAGCCCGCCAACCGCCGTTCGCTGGCGCTCGTGCAGGCCTTGGGCTTCCGCAACGAGGGCTTCTCGCCCCGCTATCTCAAGATCGGCGGCGAATGGCGCGACCACGAGCGCTTCGCGATTCTCGCGGAGGAGTGGGCGGAACGGGGGCCCATGAACCGCGAAAGCGTTTTCGAGCGCAGTGGATCCGGCTCAGGTGAAGAAATCCGGCCGCTCGGCAACGAGAGCTGACGCCATGCAAGAGTAAACAGTTCCAGGGAATGGCGATCAGGACTGGAGGCGCCTGACCGCTTCGATCATCACCCGCGCAGCGATTCCGGCATCCTCCGCCGTGATGGATTCCGCCGGGTTGTGGCTGATCCCGCCCCTGCAGCGCACGAAGAGCATCGCGGCGGGGCAGAGCCTCGCCATCGCGACCGCATCGTGGCCCGCCCCCGAGGCGAGACGGAGGGGCGGGATCCCGCAGGCCTCGACCGCGCCCTCGAGGGTTGCGATGAGCCCCGCATCCATCGGCGTCGCGGGCGAATCCATGAAGGGCTCGATCGTGAAGCCGACGCCGCGCCGCGCCGCAATGGCCTCGCATTCCGCCACGATGTCCTCGACCATCGCATGGCGCACGGCATCGTCCGAGGCGCGGGCGTCGAGGGTGAAGTCGACCTGTGCCGCGATGACGTTGATGGCGCCGGGCTGCACTGTCGCGGCGCCCACCGTCGCGACCGTGTCGGTGCGGGTCGCGCCGATGCGCTCCACGACCGCGATCATGTCGGCTGCGGCGGCGAGCGCGTCGCGGCGCATCGCCATCGGCACCGTGCCGGCATGACCGGCCTCCCCCGTGATCCGGGCGCGGGCACGGGTGATGCCGTTGATCGCGGAGACGACGCCCACCGGCAGATCCGCGGCTTCGAGCTGCGGCCCCTGCTCGATATGGGCTTCGAGATAGACCCGGTAGGCGCCGGGCTTTCGCGCGATCGTGCCGATCGCCTCGGGGTTGCCCCCGAAGGCCATGAGGGCCTCGCGGAGCGTCGTGCCGTCGGAATCGCGACCTTCGAGCCAAGCGGGATCGTAGTGGCCCGCGAGGGCGTAGGATGTGGAGAGATTCGTGGGGAAGCGCACGTTCTCCTCGTCCCCGAAGGCCACGACCTCGATGGGGCAAGCCGGTCCGCCCTCCGCGATCAGAGCCTCGGCCGCCACGATGCCGAGCACCACCCCGAGATTGCCGTCGAAGCGGCCGGCATCGACGACGCTGTCGATATGCGAGCCGATGAGGATGGCGGGTGCGCCCGGATCGCGCCCCTCGGTCCGGCCCACGACGGTGCCGAGCGGATCGATGGAGGCCTTGAGACCTGCGGCCTCGAGGATGGCTTGCGTCGCCCCCGCGGCGCGACGATGGGCGGGAGAGAGGTAGAGGCGCGTCAGGCGGCCGGGCTCGTCGGTGTATCGGGCGAGATCCTCAATCAGCGCCATGACGCGCCGGCCGAGGGCGAGAGGATCGGTCGTCATGCCCGACGCGCTCAAGAGGTGGCCCTAACGCCGGAGAGGTCGAACACAGTCATCGTCCCTTTTCCTCAATAGGTGGCCCTGCCGCCGGAGAGGTCGAACACGGAGCCTGTCGTGAACGAGTTCTCCGCCGAGCAGAGCCAAGCCACCATGGCGGCCACTTCGGCGGTTTCGAGGAAGCGTCCGCGGGGAATTCGGGAGAGCATGTATTGAATGTGCTCTTCCTTCATCTGGTCGAAGATGCGGGTGCGCGCCGCGGCGGGCGTGATGCAGTTCACCGCGATGTCCTGGCCGGCGAGCTCCTTGCCTAGGGACTTGGTGAGCGCGATCACCGCGGCCTTCGAGGCCGAGTAGGGCGCCGCGTTCGGGTTGCCCTCCTTGCCGGCGATCGAAGCCACGGTGCAGATGCGCCCATAGCCCTGGCGCATCATGGCAGGCACCACGGCGCGGCAGCAATGAAAGGTGCCGTCGAGATTGATGCGCATGATCCGCGCCCAATCCTCCAGCGGGTATTCCCAGGTCGTGGCATTCGGGCCGGCAATGCCGGCGCTCGTGACGAGGATGTCGATGCGCTCGTGCGCGGCCGCCGCCTGCTCGACGGCACGCGCATCGGTCACGTCGACCGCCCGCGCCTCGACCGTGGGGCCGATGGCTCCCGCGGCCTCGCGGGCCACCTCCCCGTCGAGATCCCAGATCTCGACCCGGGCCCCGCTTGCCGCGAAACGCTCCACGATGGCCCGCCCGATCCCCTGCGCCCCACCAGTCACGATGGCGGTACGATCCTTGAGGTCGATCTGATTCATGCGGGTCCCCTTGGTCTGCGCCGCACCGTAGCGGATCGGGCCGAGAGGGGAAGAGGCGAGTTTCCCTCGGACGCGTCGATCCTCCCCACAGACGCGTTCCCTCTCCCCACGAGTGGGGAGAGCAGGCGCTATTCCGCCGCTGCCTTCGTTTCCGACACTCCGAGCTTCTTCTGCAGGCTCGACGAGGAGGTGGTGTATTGGAAGTGGAGCTTCTTCTCCGGGTAGACGTAGCGGTGCACCTTCTGGGCGGCGAGCGCGCCCTCGTGGAATCCGGAGAGGATGAGCTTCAGCTTGCCGGGATAGGTGTTGATGTCGCCGACCGCGAAGATCCCCGGTACGCTCGTCTCGAACTTTTCCGTGTCCACGGGAATGAGGTTCTCGTTGAGGTTCAGGCCCCAATCGGCGATCGGCCCCAGCTTCATGGTGAGACCGAAGAAGGGGAGCATCACGTCGCAGGGCACCTCGAAGGTGGAGCCGTCGTCCCGGCGCACCACGGCCGCTTCGAGCACGGGCGCCGTGCCCTTGAGCTCCACGACCTGCCCGAGATGGAGGTCCATCTCGCCCGCAGCCACGAACGAGCGCATCTGCTCGACCGTATGGGGCGCGGCCCGGAAGGCGTCGCGCCGGTGGAGCAGGGTGACGTGTTTGGCGATCGGCTGCAGGTTCACGGTCCAGTCGAGAGCCGAGTCGCCGCCGCCCACGATGAGCACGCTCCGGTCGCGGAAATGCTCCATCTTGCGCACGGCGTAGAACACGCCCGTTCCCTCGTAGGCTTCGATGTTGGCGATCGGCGGCTTCTTGGGCTGGAACGAGCCGCCGCCTGCCGCGATCAGAATGCTCTTGCAGGTGAAGACCGTACCGGCATCCGTCGCGAGGCGAAAGCGCGGGGCCTCGGGCGTGCCGAGCGTTTCGATCGAGGCCACCATCTCGCCGATGTGGAAGGTCGGGCGGAAGGGCTCGATCTGCTTCATGAGGTTGTCGACGAGGCCCTGGCCCGTCACCATCGGGAAGCCCGGGATGTCGTAGATCGGCTTCTCGGGGTAGAGCTCGGCGCATTGTCCGCCGAGCTTGGGCAGGATGTCGATGAGATGGCATTTGATGTCGAGCAGGCCGAGCTCGAATACGGCAAAGAGCCCGACAGGCCCTGCCCCGATGATGACGACGTCGGTATCGATGGTGTCGGTCATGGCCTGATCTCGGTGGGAAGACATCTCGGGCGAAGTCGAGGGATTCGGGTTCGGCCGGCAAGTCGCCTCGGGAATAGCAAAAGCCGGACCAGCCCCGCACCCCTCATATGGGACGGTCCCGCAAGCTTCGCCATCCCCTGACGCGGCCGCGGACCGGAGCGCGGTGCCGCATCCCTCAAACCCCAAGCGTATCGGAGCGGAGGGCCTCGTCGGCGGCAAGCTCCGCGATCGAGCCCGAGAAGCGGATCTCGCCACGCTCGATCACCGTGGCGCGGTCGCTCACCGCAGAAGCGAAAGCCCAGTTCTGCTCGGAGAGCAGCACCGCGAGCCCTTCCCCCTTCATGGCGCGCAACGCCTCGGCCATCATCTGCACGATCACGGGAGCAAGGCCCTCGGAGGGTTCGTCGAGGAGGATGGCATCGGGGTTGCCCATGAGGGTGCGCGCGATGGTGAGCATCTGCTGCTCGCCGCCCGACATCTGGTTGCCCGGGCGGCCCCGCATCTCGGCGAGGTTGGGAAACATCCCGAACAGGCGCTCGGGCGTCCAGGGGGAACGGGTTCCCCGGGCGGCTTGGCGGCCGACCTCCAGGTTCTCGTCGACGGTGAGGTCCGTGAAGACCCGGCGGTCCTCGGGCACATAGCCGAGGCCGAGACGCGCGATGCGGTAGGTGGCGAGCCCCGCGAGGCTCCGGCCCCGGAAGGCCAGGCGCCGGGCGCTCGCGGGAACGAGGCCCATCACGGCCTTGAAGGTGGTGGATTTACCCGCACCGTTACGGCCGACAAGCGCCATTACCTCGCCGGCCCGGAGCTGGAGGGAGATGTCGAAGAGCACCTGCGCTCGGCCATAGGACGCGGAGAGGCCCTCGACATCGAGGAGCACGTCGCGGACGGGCGCGTTGCTCATGGCGCAGGCCACGCCGGATCGGGACAGGCGTTCACCGGGTCGGCTCCAGGGCATGGGTTTCGCCGAGGCAGTCCCGACGTGACTTCATCGGGCCGGCTCCAGGGCGTGGGCGTCACCGAGATAGGCCTGCTGCACCCGGGGGTTCGCGCGCACCTCGTCCGGGCTCCCGGCTGCGATGATGGCGCCCCGCATGAGGACGAGCACGCGCCGAGCATGGCCGAACACCACATCCATGTCGTGTTCGGTGAAAAGCACGCCGAGATCCTGCGTGCGGGCCACCTCGCTCGTGAGGTCCATGAGGGCCGCCCGCTCGCGGGGCGCCATGCCGGCGGTGGGTTCGTCCATGAGGAGGAGTTTCGGCCTGCCCGCGAGGGCGATCGCGAGTTCGAGTCGCTTCACGTCGCCATAGGCGAGGGTCGAGCAGGGCCGGTCGGCAAAATCGGCCATGCCGACCTGGCCGAGGAGCGCCATCGCCTCCTCCCGGTGGCGGCGGGCGGCGCTCCCCCAGAGGGCGCGGGTTTCGCGCCGGAGGCTGATGAGCGCCATCTGGACGTTCTCGGCCACGGTCATCGACAAGAAGGTCTGCGCCACCTGGAAGGTGCGCCCGACGCCGCGGCGGAACTTCTGACGCGGGGTGAGGCGGGTCACGTCCTCGCCGTCGAGGGTGACGGTCCCGTTGTCGGGCGTGAGCTGCCCGCCGATCATGTTGAACACCGTGGACTTGCCGGCCCCGTTCGGGCCGATCAGCGCGACGAGTTCGCCTTTTTCCACCCTGAAATCCACGTCCCGGGCCGCCACCACGGCCCCGAAGCTCTTGCAGAGATCCCGGACGGCCAGCAGCGTCACGGCCGCCTCCCCGGGTCCGCCGGCCATGCGGCTGGGGGTTTGGGATGGTTCACGGCTCGCCCTCCCGCCAGCGCCGCGCGGTGCCGACAAGGCCGCTGGGGAACAGCAGCACCATCGCGATGATGGAAAGCCCCAGCAGCAGGCGCCAGAGTTCCGTCAGAGGCATGATCTGGTCGCGCAGGGCATGGAGCACCGCAGCGCCCACGAGCGGCCCCGTCACGGTCTGGATGCCGCCGAGGAGCAGCATCGTGAGGGCATCGACCGAGGTCGGGATGCCGAGCACCGTCGGATCCACGGAGCCGCGGGAGAACGCGTACAAGCCGCCCGCAAGCCCTGCCGCAGCGCCGGCGAGCGTGAAGGCGAGCCAGCGGTGCCGGCGGATCTCGATGCCGATCGCATCCGCGCGCACCTGCGAATCCCGCATGGCGCGAAGGGCGTACCCGAAGGGTGCCTCGATCACGCGCCGGAGCGCCAGGACGGCGAGCGCCACCAGGGCGAGCGTGAAGAGATAATAGGCCGATCGTTCCGACGCCCAGGCCGAGGGCCATACGCCCACGATGCCGTTGTCGCCGCCGGTGACCTCGACCCACTGGAACGCGACCGCGAACAGGATCTGGGCCGCCGCGAGCGTCAGCATGGCGAGGTAGATGCCGGACAACTGTACCACGAAGGCCCCGAAAAGGGCGGCGCCGAGTCCTGCGAGGAGGGGCGCCAGCGGCAGGGCCGCTTCCATCGGGGCCCCGAGCCATTTCACCGCGAGCGCCGCCCCATAGGCCCCGAGGCCGAAGTAAGCCGCGTGCCCGAAGCTCACGAGGCCGCCGACGCCTATGAGGAGATGCAGGCTGAAGGCGAAGAGCGCGAAGACGAGGATCTCGATCCCGACCTTCAGCATGTAGGCGTCGCCGAGGAGCGGCAGCAGCGCCAGCACTGCGATCACCGCCAGGGCGATGGCGGTCTCCGCGCGCCCGCCCCGGGCCGTGCGGCTGCCGATCCCGACCGTGTGGCCGCCATGGAGTGTCTCGGGTTTGCCGAAGAGGCCGTAGGGGCGCACCACCAGGACCACGGCCATGAGGAGGAAGACGACGACCAGGGTGATCTTCGGGAAGATCAGGATCCCGAAGGCCTGGAGCTGGCCGATGATCAGGGCGGCGAGGAACGCGCCCGTGACGCTGCCCATGCCGCCCACCACGGTGACCACGAAGGCCTCCGCGATGATCGCGAGATCCATGCCGGCATTGGCGGGGCTCTTAGGGATCTGGAGCGCGCCGCCGAGCCCTGCCAGGAACGCGCCGAGGAAGAGCGTGCCGGTGAAGAGCACCGCCTGATTGACCCCGAGCGCCGCCACCATCTCGCGATCCTGCGTGGCGGCCCGCACGAGGATGCCGAAGCGTGTCTTGCGCAGGAGAAGCCAGAGCAGCCCCAGCACCACGGGGCCAGCGGCAATGAGGACCAGTTCGTAGGACGGGAAGCGGCGTCCCAGGATCTCCACGGGCTGGCGCAGGCCCGGCGCCCGGGGCCCGAGGATATCCTGCGGACCGAACACCTGGACGACGAGGTCCTGGATCACGAGCACGACCCCGAAGGTCGCGAGAAGCTGGAAGAGCTCAGGAGCGCGGTAGATGCGTCTCAGCAGCAGCACTTCGAGCAGCACGCCGACGAGCCCGACGACCAGAGCCGAGAGCAGGATCCCGGCCCAGAAGCTCAAGGGGGAGAAATACACATCGAGAAGCCGCGGCACGAGGGTGGCGCCGATATAGGCACCGAGCATGTAGAGCGACCCGTGCGCGAAATTCACGATCCGGGTCACCCCGAACACGATCGTGAGCCCGCAGGCCGCGATGAACAGGGACGACGCGCTGGCAAGGCCGTTGAGAGCCTGGAGGGCGAGAAAGGCGGGATCCATCGGCGCCTACCCTCCCCTTGAGGGGGAGGGTCGCCTGCGGAGCAGGCGGGGTGGGATGTTTCGCCGAGGGCGAGTGCGTGCCTCAGCCGTGACAGATGCGCTGCGCGCCTTCACCCCGACCTTCTCTGAGCGGAGGTCCTCCGTTCTGCGGGCCCGAGATCGACGCATCACGTTGTTGGATGCGCTGCGCGCCTTCACCCCACCGTTCTCTGAGCGGAGGTGCCCCGTTCGGAGGGCCTGAGATCGACGCATCACGTTGTTGGATGTGCTGCACGCCTTCACCCCACCCCGGACCTGCGGTCCGACCCTCCCCCTCGAGGGGAGGGTGGGGATGCGAGCTTGCCGCAACACCTTACTCCTTCCGCGCCGCCTTCACCTCGGCCTCGGAGTGCATGAAGCCGGGCCCGTCGAGATAGCGCCAGTCGCTCATGCCGCCGGTCGCACCTTTCAGCACCAGCTTGCCGACCCAGGCCCCCATCGTGGCCTGGTTGTCGAGACCGCGCATGGTGACGGGGCCGATCACGGTATCGAAGCGCGCATCCTCCAGGGCCTTGATCATGGCCTCGGTGTCCGTGGAACCCGCCTTCTCGATGGTGTCGCGGATCATGTGGACGATCATGTAGCCGAGGAGCGATCCGAGCCGCGGCGTGTCGTTGAACTTGGCACGGTAGGCGTCCACGAAGGCCTTGTGCTTCGGCTCCGTGATCTGGTCCCAGGGATATCCCGTCACGGTCCAGCCCTCCGGGACCTCGTCCTTCAAGGGCAGGAGCCATTCGGGTTCGCCCGTGAGGAGGGAGAGCACCGTCTTCCGCTCGAACAGCCCACGGGTGTTGCCCTCGCGGACGAACTGGGTGAGATCGGCCCCGAAGAGCACGTTGAAGATGCCGTCGGGCCGAGCCTGATCGAGGGCCGCGACCGTGGGGCCGGCCTGGATCTGGCCGAGCGCCGGATATTGCTCGGCCACCACCTCGGCGCCCGGGATCTTCTCCTTCAGGAGACGCTTGAACACCTCCGCGGCCGACTGGCCGTACTCGTAATTCGGCGCGACGATCGCCCACCGCTTGGCCCCGGAGGCCTTCGCCTGCTCGACCAGCATGCTGACCTGCATGAAGTTGTTCGGCCGGATCCGGAAGGTGTAGCGGTTCCCCTGGGCCATGGTGATGGCGTCGGTGAGGGGCTCGGCCGCGAGATAGAGGATCCGCTTCTGATTGGCGTAATCCGCCATGGCCACGCCGACGTTGGAGAGGAACGAGCCGAAGAGGAACTGCACGCCCTCCCGTGTCACGAGTTCCTCGGCCACCCGGGTGGCGTCGCCGGTGGTGGCGCCGTCGTCGCGGGAGACGACCTCGAGGCGCCGCCCGCCGAGCACCCCACCCCGGCCATTGATCTCCTCCAGCGCCAGCTGCCAGCCGTTGCGGTAGGGCACCGTGAAGGCGGCCCAGCGGGCGTAGGAGTTCAATTCCCCGATCTTGATCGGGCCGCCCTGCTGCGCGGCGGCATCGCCGATCAGGGGCGAGACGCTCAGGCCAAGGCCGAGAAGGAGAGCGAACCGGCGGTTGATCGAAGACCCCGAGCCGAGGCGCGGAGCAAGGGCGAACCGCCGGGCGATCCGGCTCCATGGGTCGAGGCGCGGAGCAAGGCGAAGAGCGAACCGGCGGGTGATCGTTCCAATCGACATGGGAGCCGTCCTCGAAAGGTGGGGACCCCGGGGCAGGAATGTCTGCCCTCGGATAACCTCAGGGTTGTCCATAAAGCGAAGCGTGGCCTTAGGACAGGCCGTTTTCGCCGTTCTGATCTGCAACAAGCGTAAAGCTTGCGTGTTCGCGGGCTCCCCACTCCAATCAACCATGGCCGAATCGCGCGGCCGCGCGCTCGCCTTCGAAGCGGGCGCCTTCGAAGCGGGCGCCGGCACCGCCGGCTCAACGAACGACACGGCGGCGCCGTTCCCCGGGCCGCCGGATCCGCAACCCGAGGTCCCATGCTGCTCGACGCCGACCCCGCCCACGCCTTCATGCCCTATCCGGCCGTGCCCGTGCCCCAGGCCGAAGGAGGGCCGCTCGCGGGCCTCGCCATGGCGGTCAAGGACCTGTTCGACGTCGCGGGCTACCCCACCAGCGCGGGCTCGCCGCATCACCTCGCGTGCTCTGGCATCAAGACCACGACGGCGCCAATCGTCCAGCGACTCCTCGACGCCGGCGCCCGGTTCGTCGGCAAGACAATTACGGACGAACTCGCCTTCTCGATGAGTGGCAAGAACGCCCATTTCGGCACGCCCGTGAACGGCGCCGCCCCGGACCGCATTCCCGGCGGCTCCTCCTCGGGTTCGGCGGCGGCGGTGTCGAACGGGTTGTGCGATTTCGCGCTCGGCACCGACACCGGCGGCTCCGTGCGGGCGCCCGCCAACCATTGCGGCCTCTACGGCATCCGCCCGACCCATGGGCGCGTGCCGCTCGCCGGGGCGCATGATCTCGCCCCATCCTTCGACACCTGCGGATATTTCACCCGCGAGGCCGCCACCTTCCTTCGTGTCGGTGAAGTGATGCTGGGGGAGGATCCTGAGCGGTTTCCTGAGAACCCGCGCCTGCTCCTCGCCGCCGATGCTTTCGCGATGCTCGATGCGGAGGTGAGGGCTGCCCTCGCTCCGGTGGTGCAGCGCATCGAGGGTGTGCTCGGGCGCGCCGTGATGGTCCATACGGCGCCGGACGGCTTCGAGCCCCTCTATTGGGGCTTCCGCTATCTTCAGGGCCGCGAGGCCTGGGTCGTGGACGGTCCGATGATCGAGCGCTTCCACCCGCCGCTCGGGCCTGGCGTTGCCGACCGCTTCGCCTTCGCGAGAGCCGTCACGGATGCCCAGGTTGTGGAGAGCGGTGCGGTGCGCGACCGCTTCACGGCCCGGTTCGCTGGTCTGCTCGGACACGACGCCGTGCTCCTCCTCCCCACGATGCCGGATGTGGCGCCCCTTCTCTCGGAGAGCGAGGAGGCCCTCAACGACTACCGCAACAAGGCCCTGAACCTCCTCGCCCTCTCCGGCCTCGCCCGCGTCCCGCAGGTCTCGATCCCTGTCGCGACCCGGCTCGGCGCGCCGCTCGGCCTCTCGCTCGTCGGGCCCGCGGGCTCGGATCTCGCCCTCGTGCGTCTCGCGGCGCGGCTTGCCGCATAGGCTCGCGGGAATTGCGCCGGCGTTCCGTCTCCGCCTTCGCGCGCTATATCGGGCTTGGCCCCAAGGAGAAGAGACGATGACGAGTCCTGCCGTTCATCCCGAAACGCCCCGCGTCGTGGTGGCGAGCGGCTGCACCCTCGGCGAGGGTGCACTCTGGGATCACCGCACCGGCACCCTGTTCTTCGTCGATATTCGCGGCCAGGCGATCTGGCGCTGGCATCCCGAGACCGGGCACGAGACCCGTGTCGAAACGCCTGAGCCCGTCGGCTTCGTGGCGCTCACCGCCGACACCGACATCGTGGTGGCGGGCTTCCAGTCGGGGCTCGTCCGATTTCATCTCTTCGGCGGGGAGCATCAACCCCTTGCCCAGCCGGAACCGGAGCGGCCGGGCAACCGGATCAACGACGGCCATGTAGGCCCGGACGGCCGCCTCTATTTCGGCACCATGGACGATGCCGAGGAGGAGCCGGCGGGCCGCTTCTGGCGCTGGGACGGGGCCTCGCTCCAGGCCTTCGGAGGGCCCTTCATGGTCACCAACGGACCTGCGATCAGCCCCGACGGGCGCATTCTCTACGCCACCGACACCCATGGCGGCACGATCTATGCCCATGCGCTCCAGGACGGCACCGTGGGCGAAGCGCGCCGTTTCCTTCAGTTCGAGGAGGGCTGGGGTCATCCGGACGGCATGGCCGTGGATGCGGAAGGGCATCTCTGGGTGTGCCACTGGGGCGGCTCTAGAGTTTCGCGCTTCGCACCCGACGGGACGCTCGAGCGCATCGTTCCCGTGCCCACCGCTCAGGTGACGAAATGCGCCTTCGGGGGGCCTGGTCTCACAACCCTTTTCATCACCACGGCAGCGATCAAGCGCGATCGCACCATCGATGTGATGGCGGGCCATACTTTCGCGGTCGAGGCCGGTGTTGCCGGTCTGCCCGCTAACATTCTCGCGAGCTGAGCTTCGGCGGCCGAATGCGGCCGGATTTGGCCGCAGAATCGTCGGATTGTCTCGCAACCAATGAGTCGGTTCGGTGTTATCCTCCTAGGTGCCCACAGGACAGGCGGTTTCACGCCCAAAAAGGGGAGGTCGCCATGCCCGTACTCGACGCCAAGGCGCTCTCGTCCGACCCCGAGGGTCTCGCCCTCCTGCGCGATGTCCTGCGTCCCGCGCCTCCCGCATCCCGGCGTTCCTGTCATGCATCGCCTGTACCGGTGGTGCCCGCGAAGCCCGTGACCTCTCGCGACATGCTCGCCCGCCTGAGCCGCGCACCCTCAAAGCCCGCTGCGGCCGCGAACGTCTCGTCCTAGAGCTGTTTTGCTCGACTTTCCTCGACGTCGAAGCGGGTCTCTTTCCTGGTGTGATGCGTCGACGCGTGAGTCGGGTCCACCTCACTCGCATCAACGCTTTGCTTCCGAGGCCGCGTCGGCCCGTGAGCCGGGTCCGCCTCTTGCAGAGTAAAGCTCAAGAGAACGGCAGTCCTCGTCGGATGGCGAGGGACGATGCTGCCCTCCCGAGCGTGACCTTTACGCTGCCTCTTCTCCGACAAGACCGCGCTTGACGATTAGCGCCTCGGGCGTCGGCAGACGGCCCCGGAAGGCGCAGTAGGCCTCGGCCGGATCGCGCAAGTTGCCGGCGGAATAGATGAAGTCCCGCAGGCGCTGCGCCGTCTCGGCGTGGAAGGGGTCGCCCGTCTCCTCGAAGGCATTGAAGGCGTCCGCGTCCAGGACCTCCGACCAGAGATAGCTGTAATAGCCCGACGAATAGCCGTCGCCCGAGAACACATGGGTGAAGTGCGGCGTGCGGTGGCGCATGATGATCTCCCGCGGCATCCCGATCCGTTCGAGCGATTTGCGCTCGAAGGCCGCCGCGTCGAGGCCATCCGCGGAGGTCAGGCGGTGCAGGTCGATGTCGACGAAAGCGGAGGCGAGATACTCCACCGTCGCGAAGCCCTGGTTGAAGTTGCGCGCGGCGAGGAGGCGCTCGAGCAGTGCCTCCGGGATCGGTTCGCCGGTCTCGTGATGGGTGGCGTAGCGGCGCAGGATCTCGGGGCGGGAGAGCCAGTGTTCGTAGAGCTGCGAGGGCAGTTCCACGAAGTCCGTCGAGACGCCGGTGCCCGCGAGCAGAGGATAGGTCACGTCCGAGAGCAGCCCGTGCAGCGCGTGGCCGAATTCATGAAAAAGCGTGCGCGCATCGTCGAAGCTCAGGAGCGCCGGCTCGCCCTTCGAGAAATTCATCACGTTGACGATGATGGGGCGGATGTCGCCCGAGAGCCGCTCTTGCGAGCGGAAGGCGCTCATCCAGGCGCCACTGCGCTTCGAGGAGCGGGCGAAGTAGTCGCCGATGAAGAGGCCGACGAGGGCGTTGTCGGCGTCCGTGACCTGGAAGACGCGAACGTCGGGGTGGTAGCGCGGCACGTCGTGCAATTCACTGAAGGAGAGCCCGAAGAGCCGGTGCGCCGTTTCGAACGCAGCCTCGATGATGCGCTCCAGCTGGAAATACGGCTTGATCACGGCCTCGTCGAGGTCATGGCGGGCCTTGCGCACCTGCTCGGCGTAGAAGCGCCAATCCCAGGGTTCGACCACGATGTTGTCGCCGCTGTTTTGCGCCATCTCCTGCAGGTCCTCGCGTTCCCGGAGAGCCCGCGCCTTGGCGGGTCCCCAGACTTCGTTGAGGAGACCGAGCACCGCGTCGGGGGTCTTCGCCATGGTGTCGGCGAGTTTGAAATCCGAGAAGGTCTCGTAGCCGAGAAGTCGCGCGCGTTCGGCGCGAAGCGACACCATCTCGGCGATGACGGCCTTGTTGTCGGTGGCGCCGCCCGTATCGCCCCGTGCAGCCCAGCCCTTGAAGGCCTGCTCGCGGAGATCGCGCCGTTTCGAGAAGGTCAGGAACGGCTCGATCGACGAACGCGAGAGGGTGATGACGTGTTTGCCCTCGAGGCCGCGCTCCCGCGCGGCCTCGGCCGCTGCTTCCACGAGGAAGCCTGGCAGGCCGACGAGATCGGCCTCGCCGTCGAGAACGAGGGTGTAGGCCTTCTCGTCCGCGAGCACGTTCTGGGAGAATTGTGTGCCGAGGGTCGCAAGGCGCTCCGTAATGGCGGCAAGCCTCACCTTCGCCTCGCCTTCGAGCTGCGCGCCCGCGCGCACGAAGATCGTGTGGTAGCGGTCGAGGACACGAGCCTGCTCCGGACTCAGGCCCAGCGTGTCCTTCCGGCGGTGGAGTGCGTCGACGCGCCGGAACAGGGCCGCGTTCATGAAGATCGCGTTGCGGTGCTTGGCGAGCACCGGCGCCATCTCACGCTCGATCGCCTGCAGGGCCTCGTTGGTGTGCGAGCCGGTGAGATTGTAGAACACGGCGCTCACGCGCTTGAGCCTGCCCCCGCTCGTCTCGAGCGCCGCGACCGTGTTGTCGAAAGTGGGCTCGGCGCCGTCGCCCGCGATGGCATCGATCGCGGCTCGCTGTTCGGCGAGAGCCGCATCGAAGGCCGGGCGGTAATGGCTGGGCTCGATCGTATCGAAGGGCGGGATGCCGAAGGGCGTGGTCCATTCGCTCAGCAGAGGATTCGCGCTCGCTTCGGTCATGCCTGCTCCTTTGGTCGGCGGGACGGGGCCCGGCGACGAAATCCCGGTGATTTGCCCCAACCTTACCCGGCGTCAGGGCGGGACGGGAAGGCCCGGCGAAGATCCCTGATTTTACGCTCGTCACGGGGAAAAGCTCGGTGAAGGCGCCTCGTTTCATGCCCTGCGACGGGAAGGCCTCAAGTATCCTGCATCGCCGCAAGGGGGTGAGCGGCGGCCTGCCCGCTCTTGAGATGGCGGTCGAGGAACGCCTTCACGCGTGCGGTCGCATCGGCCTGCGTGGCGCCAACGAAGCCGTGACCCTGGCCCGCATAGATCTTGATCTCGTGCGGCACGCCTTGCTCCGCGAGAAGGTTCGCGATCGCATGGGCATTCGACACCGGCACGATAGGATCGGCGCCCCCGTGCAGGATCAGAGTCGGGGGCAGGTGGGCCGCGACGCTCACGGCGCCCTGGGGCAGGGGTCCGAAATAATCGACGAAAGCCCGGATCCGCCGATCGCCCCCGGCAATCGCCAGGCTCAAGGCGGCGCCGAGCGAAACGCCGATGATGCCGACGCGCTCCGGATCGACCTCGGGGCGGGCGAGCACCCAGGCCAGAGCGTCCCGCACCGTGCCCATCCAGGGCGTGAAGTTCTGGAACAGAGTCGAAAAGGAAGCGCGGCGTTCCCCCGTCCGGTCGAGGTAGTGCACCAGGAAGACCTGATAGCCCGCGGCCGCGATTGCCTTCGCGCCGGTCTCGTATTGGTCGTGGCGGCTCAGGCCGTCGGCCCCGTGCAGCATGAGCACGGCGGGGCGGAGACCGGCAACCTGGCCGGACGATGGGGCAGCCTCGAACACATCCACGGCAATGCGGCGGCCGCCACTGAAAAAGCTCTGTTGTTGGGGCATCGGATTCCAGATTTGCGGAGCGGTTATGTTGGCCGACAACGCTGCAAGGCGCGGGCTGTTCTCCGTCTTCCCTTAAGGTAGGATGCCGAACGACTCAGATGGAGGGTTGCCGCCGTGGCACATTTCGCCTCACGCCTCCCGTTCCTTACCCTTGGTCTCGCGCTGGCGATCCCTCCGGGTTTCGCGCAAACCCAGCCCACAGCCCCGCCCTCGGCGCAGCCGTCCCCCGTCCCGCGGGCGAACGAGTACCAGCAGAGCCCGGCGGTGCTTCAACGCTTCGCCGATGTGCCGGTCGCCATGGATGCGCCGGGCCTCGCGCCGGGGCGAACCACCTTCACGACCCATGACGAGATGCTGGAGCACGTCGCCCGCGTGAAGGCTCGGGCGCCGGGTGTTCTGCGCGGCAGCCTGGGCCAGTCCCAGCAGGGACGGGAGATGCCCTATCTCGTCTTGACCGCGGAGGGGCTGCAGGATGCGGGCGCCATCCGGGCCCTCAACCGGCCGATCGTGTGGCTCATCGGCCAGCAGCACGGCAACGAGCCCGCAGGCGGCGAGGCCATGCTGCCCCTCGCCTCCGCCCTGGCCGACGGCGAATTGAAAGCGCTGCTCGGCCGCATCACGGTGGTGATCGTGCCCCGGGCCAACCCCGACGGGGCCATGGCCTTCACGCGCACGGCCGCGAACGGCTTCGATCCGAACCGGGATCACCTGCTCCTCACGCTTCCGGAAATCAGGGCTATTCACGCCAGGATGGCGGAACTGCCTCCCGACCTCGTGGTGGATGCCCACGAGTATCAGGTGGCGGGCACCTGGCTTGCGAAGTTCGGAGGGCTGCAGAAGACCGACGCGATGCTCCTCTACGCCACCCATCCGGCGGTGCCCCGGGAGGTCGCGGGCGTGGCGGAGACGGCCTATATCCCCGCCATCGAAGCCGCGTTCCGGCCGGTGGGTCTCAACTGGTTCTGGTATCACACGGCCACGACCGCGAACCCCAACGACCGCACGGTTTCGCTCGGCGGCAATGCGCCCGGCATCTCGCGCAACAATTTCGGCTTGAACGGCGCCGTGTCCTTCCTCGTCGAAACCCGCGGAATCGGGGTCGGTATGCAGGGCTATCAACGCCGCGTCGCGACCCATTACCTTGCCGCCAAGGCCGTCATGAAGAAAGCGGCCGCGGAGCCCGAGCGCCTGCGGGAAACCGTGCGGCAGGCCCGCGAGGCCATTGCCCGGGCGCAGGATCCCCTGGTGGTCGGCTACGCGGTCGAGACCGTGCGCATGACGATTCCCCTGGTCGATCCCCAGAGCGCCGCCGACAAGCCGACCGAGGTGGATTTCACCGACACCCGGCGCGTGCGGGTCACCGAAACGCGGCCGCGCCCGGTGGGCTATCTCGTGCAGCCGGAGGCATCCGCCGCGCTGGAAGCCCTGAAGGTCCGGGGCACCACTCTGTGCCCCGCCGAGGCTCGCCCGGTCGAGGTGGAGGCCTTCATTCTCGAGGCCAGGCCCGGTCCCGTCGACCGCAACACCATCAACCCGGATCAGGCCGTGAAGGTGACGATCGAGCGCCGCAGCGTGACCCCCGCGGCCGGCACCATGTTCGTGCCCATGAACCAGCCCGCCGCAGCCGTGATCGCCGCGTCCCTCGAACCCGACGCGCCCGGCAGCCATGTGGGCGTGGGTCTCGTTCCCGTCGGCGCCACAAACGAAGCCCCGATCTACCGCGTGCCGGCGGGCTCGCCCGCGCCTGTCGCGGGAGGGTGCGGGGGCTAATGCGTTGATCCCGTGAAGTGGATCTGGATCACGTGAAAATAACGCGACCCCTCGGGAGAGAGCCGATTCCACGACAGGGAAAACAGCTCTAGGTGGCGGGACCGGTCCGGCCGCTGGAGCGACACGGTCGGGTCGACGGAAACGGTTGGATCTTCAAGGTTCTATTCGCCGGGCGCGCGCGCCTTGATGGCAAGGGCGTGCAACCCGCGCTCGAACGCGCCCGCGAGGGCCTCGTTGACGAGGCGATGCCGGTCGACCCGGCTCTTGCCCTGGAACGCCGCCGACACGATATCCAATCTGAAGTGAGTCTGACCTCCCTCGCGCCAGCCTGCGTGGCCCTGATGCTGGTGCGATTCATCCGTCACCTCGAGGTGATCCGGCTGGAAGCGCTCGCTCAGGGCGTTGGTCATCCAGGTCTGCAGGGTCATGCGTCTGTGCTCCATCAGAGGGCCGGCAGGACGCGGGCCAATCCATCGGGCTGAGGCTGCCGCGAGCCTGAGTGCCCTCGTTCGCTCCACCCACCGGTTCAGGCTGCCGCGAGCCTGGGTGCCATTGTTTGTTCCGCCCCTTCATGGGGCTGCGGCTAAAAGCGTTCAACTCTTGCCGGCTCCGACACTCACCCTTCATACTCCAGAGACGATGGACTTCAACTCGCCCCTTTTCGATCGCATCCGGATCAAGCCTGCCGCGGACGAGCCGCGGGAGAGCGACGGGCCTGCCTGCGAGCATCCGGGCTGCACCGGCGTTGGCCTCTACCGTGCCCCCAAGGGCCGCGGCCAGGAGGGGCGCTATTTCCAGTTCTGTCTCGACCATGTCCGGCAGTACAACGCCTCCTACAATTATTTCGCGGGCATGACCGACCAGGCGATCGCGGCCTACCAGAAGGACTCGATCATCGGCCACCGGCCGACCTGGGCCATGGGCGTGAACGCCTCCTCCCAGGGCCAAACGGCCGAGCAGCCGCCCCGGGATTGGGGCTATTTCGATCCTCTCGGAATCCTGCGGGGCGAGAACTTCAAACAGGCCAGCGCCAAGCCTGCTCCCGAGCCGAAGCGCCCCCGATATACCGGCCCGGTGCGCCGGGCCCTTGAGGCGCTGGGCCTCGACGAGACCGCGGACAGCGCCGCGATCAAGGGGCAGTACAAGGCCCTGGTGAAGCGCTTCCACCCGGACGCCAACGGTGGCGACCGTTCCTTCGAGGAGCGCCTTCGGGAGATCATCAAGGCCCACGACACGCTCAAACAGGCCGGCCTCTGCTGACGCGTCCCGAGCAAGGGCGCACCCGGTGAGCTCAAGAGCCGAGTGTCCCGAGTTCGGCGAAGGCAGGGCCGGGGACCCCGACATCCGGGGGTCAACGCCGGCGAAATGCCCCGCCGCCCACCCCTAAAGGCAACCGTGCCGCGCCCTGGTGGAATTTGCGCCGCGAGAGCGTGGCCTATATGAAGCGCAGGGCATCCGCCGCAGCGGCACCCCTGAAACCCCATCGATCCGACGAGACGTCCAAGAGGCCCCCATGGCAGCCACCACCGAACCCCTGACCCGCACGCCCGACATGAAGGTGTCCGTGCGCCAGGTCTTCGGCATCGACTCGGACCTGGAGGTCCCCGCCTTCTCGCAGAACGACGAGCACGTGCCGGACCTCGATCCGGACTACCTGTTCGATCGGGAGACGACCATCGCGATTCTGGCGGGCTTCGCGCGCAACCGCCGCGTGATGATCACGGGCTACCATGGTACCGGCAAGTCGACGCATATCGAGCAGGTGGCCGCGCGCCTCAACTGGCCCTGCGTGCGCATCAACCTCGACAGCCACGTCTCCCGGATCGACCTCGTCGGCAAGGACGCGATCGTGCTCCAGGAGGGCAAGCAGATCACGGAGTTCAAGGACGGCATCCTGCCCTGGGCGCTGCAGAACAACATCGCCCTCGTGTTCGACGAGTACGACGCCGGCCGCCCCGATGTGATGTTCGTGATCCAGCGGGTGCTCGAACAGTCCGGCCGCCTCACGCTCCTCGACCAGAAGCGGGTCATCAAGCCCCATCCGGCCTTCCGCCTCTTCGCCACCGCCAACACGGTCGGCCTCGGCGACACGTCGGGCCTCTATCACGGCACGCAGCAGATCAACCAAGGTCAGATGGACCGCTGGTCGATCGTCACCACCCTCAACTACCTGCCCCACGACAAGGAAGTCGACATCGTCCTCTCCAAGGCGAAGCACTACCAGGGGCAGGAGGGCCGGGACATGGTGAACCGGATGGTGCGCGTCGCGGACCTGACCCGCAACGCCTTCATCAACGGCGATCTCTCGACCGTGATGAGCCCGCGCACGGTGATCACCTGGGCCGAGAACGCGGAGATCTTCAGCGATATCGGCTTCGCCTTCCGGGTCACGTTCCTGAACAAGTGCGACGAGCTCGAACGCGCCCTCGTGGCGGAGTTCTATCAGCGCTCCTTCGGCAAGGAATTGCCGGAAAGCGCCGTCAACGTCGTTCTGAGCTGAGGCTCCTCTCCCCGCATGTCGATCTCGAACCGTAAACCCGGAGACAAGAAGGAAGCGCCGGCCGAGCCGCTGAAGCGCTCCATCGCGGGGTGCATGCGGGCGGTCGCCAGGAAGCCCGATCTGGAGATCACCTTCGCGGCCGACCGGCCGGCCCTCATGGGGGACAAGGCCCGCCTGCCGGAGCCGCCTCGCCGCCTCACGCCCCAGGACGTGGCCGTGCTGCGCGGGCATTCCGATTCCATGTCCCTGCGGCTCGCCTGCCACGACGCCGCCGTCCACCGGCGTCTCGCGCCCGAGGGCCAGGCCGCACGCGCCATCTACGATGCGGTCGAGCAGGCGCGGGTCGAGTCCATCGGCTCCCGCCGCATGTCCGGCATGGCCTCGAACATCACCGCCATGCTGGAGGACCGCTACCACCGGGGCGGCAAGTACGAGGAGATCACCGACCGCGCCGACGCGCCCATGGAAGACGCGCTGGCCCTCATGGTGCGCGAGCGCCTCACGGGCCTCAAGCCGCCCGCCGCAGCCGCCAAGATCGTCGAGCTCTGGCGCGAGCACATCGAGGCCCGCGCCGGCCGCGACCTCGACGGGCTCTTGAAGAACATCGAGCACCAGCGCGATTTCGCGCGCTCCGTGCGCGACCTCCTCGCCTCCCTCAACATGGCGGACGAAGCCGCCCTCGATCCCGAGGACGAGGAGAGCGAGAACGAGAACGAAGCCGAGCAGGACCCCCAGCAGGGCGAGGGCGAGAGCGAAGAAGAGGCGCAAGGCGACCGGGCCGAGGTCGAAGCTTCGGACGATGCCGATGACGATATCGAGGAGGGTGCCTCCGAGGCCGCGGATGCTCCGACCGGCGAGATGCCGGACGAAGCCGACGATGCCGATTCCGAGGAGGCCGCCGAATCCTGGCGCCCGCCCACGAACCAGCGCAACGAGCCCCGCGGGCCCGACTACAAGGCGTTCTCCAACAAGTTCGACGAGATCATCCAGGCCGAGGACCTCTGCGACGCGGACGAGCTCACGCGCCTGCGTGCCTATCTCGACAAGCAGCTCGCCCATCTCCAGGGCGTCGTGGGTCGCCTCGCGAACCGCCTGCAGCGCCGCCTGATGGCGCAGCAGAACCGGGCCTGGGAGTTCGACCTCGAGGAGGGGATGCTCGATCCCGTCCGCCTGCCGCGCATTATCATGGATCCGTTCCAGCCTCTCTCCTTCAAGCACGAGAAGGACACCAACTTCCGCGACACGGTGGTGACGTTGCTGCTGGACAATTCGGGCTCGATGCGCGGACGGCCCATCACGGTGGCGGCTACCTGCGCCGACATCCTCGCCCGCACGCTCGAGCGCTGCGGCGTAAAGGTCGAGATCCTCGGCTTCACGACCCGCGCCTGGAAGGGCGGGCAGGCGCGCGAGGCGTGGCTGCAATCCGGCAAGCCCGCCAATCCCGGCCGCCTCAACGACCTGCGCCACATCATCTACAAGTCGGCCGACGCGCCCTGGCGCCGGGCGCGGAAGAATCTCGGGCTGATGATGCGCGAGGGGCTCCTCAAGGAGAACATCGACGGGGAGGCTCTCGACTGGGCCCACAAGCGCCTGCTCGCCCGGCCGGAGCAGCGGCGCATCCTGATGGTGATCTCGGACGGCGCGCCGGTCGACGACTCCACCCTCTCGGTCAATCCGGGGAATTACCTCGAACGGCACCTGCGCTACATCATCGAGGAGATCGAGACCCGTTCGCCCGTGCAGCTCATCGCGATCGGGATCGGGCACGACGTGACGCGCTACTATCGCCGCGCCGTCACCATCGTGGATGCCGAGGAGCTCGGAGGCGCCATGACCGAGAAGCTCGCCGAGCTCTTCGAGGACGGCGTCCCGGAGCCCGCGCCGCGGCGCAGGATGCACGCTTGAGGCTCACCCGCCGGGCGCTTCTGATCGGTGGGGGAGCAGCCGGCGTCGCCGGCCTCGGCCTTGCGGGCTCTGCTCTCGCGCAACGCCCGCAGGCACTCGCGGAACCCACGCCCCTGACGGTTCGGGCGACCCCGATCGGCCATCTCGACAGCGATGACCCGAACGCGGAGCGCTTCGGCGCCCTGCGCTTCCGGTCGGGCCTCGATCTCACGAGTTCCATCGGTGCCTTCGGGGGATTGTCGGGGCTCTCGCGGTCGCCCGACGGCCGCGACCTCATTGCGATCGCCGACAATGCCCATTGGTTCACGGCCCGGATTCTGACCGAGGACGGGCGCTTGACCGGGCTCGGCGATGCCGTGCTGGCTCCGATCCTCGACGCCAATGGGCGCTCGTTGCGGCGCACGCGCTACTACGACACCGAAGGCCTCACGCTGTCCGGCGGAACGGCGTTCGTGGCGATAGAGCGCAATCACGCCGTCATGCGCTTCGATTGAGCCAAGGACGGGGTGCGGGCGCGGGGCCGCCCGATCGAGCTGCCGTCCGACTCCCGCAGCCTTCCGGCCAATAGCGGCCTCGAGGCGATCGGGGTTGCGCCGCCCCGATCTCCCCTCGCAGGCGCCCTCGTGGCGATCGCGGAGCGCGCCGATTCCGGCGAAACCGCTCCCACGCGGGGCTACATCCTGTCCGGTCCCCGACGAGGCGCCTTCGAGGTCGCCCGCTCGGACGATTTCGACGTCACGGATCTCGCCTTCCTGCCCTCCGGCGAGGTGCTGCTCCTGGAGCGCCGCTTCTCGATCCTGCGCGGGGTCGGTGCCCGGCTGCGGCGGCTTGCGCCCGATGCCATCCGGCCGGGGGCGCGGGCCGACGGGCCGGTGATCTACGAGGCGGCCTCGAGCCATGTGATCGACAACATGGAGGGGATCTGCGTCTATCAGCACGCCGGCGAGACCGTGTTGACCCTGGTCTCCGACAACAACTTCAACACATCCCTGCAGCGCACCCTGCTGCTCGAATTCGCGCTCGTCGGCTAAGTGTCTGCCCGCCTTAACTTCAAGGCATCCCTGCGGCGCACTCTGCTGCTCGAATTCGCACTCGTCGGCTGAACGTCCTGCGCGCCTTCAAGCCGTCGCATCTCGGCGGATGACCGTGAGGACCGCGCCGTAAGGCGCGATCGCCACCGCCGCGAGACAGAGCTTCACCCCGTAATCCGCGACCGCGAGGCTCACCCACGGGAGAGGCGTGCAGGCATCCGCGATTCCGATGGCGCCGAGCCACTCCGCGATCGGCTGGCCGAAGATCGGGCCGCAATAGAAGGCGAGCGAGAAGAAGATCGCCGTGTCAAGGGCGGAAGACACCACCGATGACGCGAAGGGCGGCAGCCACCAGGCGCGGTTCCGGAGCCGGGAGAAGATCGCGATGTCGAGAAGCTGGGCCAGAAGGAAGGCGGAGCCCGATGCGATTGCGATCCGAGGCGTCGCCAGCACCACCGAGAGCAGCACGGCGAGGACGAACCCTGCATAGACCACCCGTCGGGCGCCGGCGGGGCCGAAGCGGCGGTTGGAGAGATCCGTGATCAGGAAAGCGAAGGGATACGAGAACGCCCCGAGGGTGAGATAGTCCTGCATCCCCCCGAAGGTGACGGGGTACTGGACCAGGATGTTCGAGGCGAGCACCACGAGCGTCATGGCACCAAGCGCGATCAGGAAATCGCGGCGGTCGAGAGAGGCCTTCGTCATGGCATCCGTTCCCCTGATGCGGGGCTGGCGCTGCCTCCCCGAAAGGGTTTCGAGCAGGGTGGAGACCGGTTCACGGGAAGAAAACGCGACCACCACGGAATGAGAGCTGATTTCACGTCCGAAAACAGATCCGGCGGCCGCTGGGGCCGATCCGCCAAGCCGGCCTTCCGGAACGCAAACGGGCGGCCTCCAGGCCGCCCGCGTCACCCCCGAGAGGGTGGAGCAGAAAGAATTTTAGCTCGCAGCGGTGAGCTTCTTCTGAATCTCGCGCTTGAGCGTGAGCGCGTTCGAGGAGAGCTCCTCGTTGCGGGCCTTGGCCAGGAAGGCGTCGAGGCCGCCGCGATGCTCCACGGAACGCAGGGCATGGGCCGAAATCCGCATGCGCACGGAGCGGCCGAGCGTGTCGGAGAGGAGCGTGACGTTGCAGAGGTTCGGGAGGAACTTCCGCTTGGTCTTACGGTTCGAGTGGCTCACCAGGTGCCCGGAGAGCACGGCCTTGCCGGTCAGTTCGCAACGGCGCGACATAGTCGTAGATCCTATCATCGAGGGGTCGCGGCCAAGGCGCTCACGGGTTTGCCGAACGCAGATCCCGTGACGACCGGACACCAGAAGTCCTTGGAAGGCGCGAGCCTATAGGGCAAAAACCCACCTGGCGTCAAGGATGCAGAAGCCCCTCCCGAAGGCATCTCCAAGCCGCGCTGGCGCTGACGGTGGCGCAAGCCCCAGCCAGCGCCAGGCTTCCAGGCGTCCCTAAATGCGGGCGTTGTCCCGCCTTACGGCTGCCATGGTGCCGCAGTCTGGATCCTGTGCGGCGGACGGGTCGCTTTTTCAGGTGTCCGCGCGCACCATCTGCCCTGATTCGAATGCTCGACGAGAGATCCTCATGCGGCCTGCCTCCGCCCTCCTGACCGCCGGCTTCTTATGCCTTGCGCCCCTCACGGGGGCCGCCGCTGCAACCGTCAAAGCGGATTACAGCATCTCGCTCTCGGGCTTTCCGCTCGGGACCGCCAATCTCGCCACGACGGTCGATGGCAGCCGGTACCGGATGCAGCTCGACGTGCGGCTCACGGGCCTCGCGGGTCTCCTCACCGGCGGCAGCGGCAACGCTTCGTCCGCGGGAGCGGTGGGTGCGAGCCAACCGGTCCCGGCCTCGTTTTCGATCACCTCGCGCTCATCCGAAAACCAGCGGAAGGTCGATATGGGCCTCTCGGGCGGCACCGTCCAAAACCTGTCCGTCGAGCCGCCGGTCGACGACCGGCCCGACCGGGTGCCCGTGCGGGACACCCACAAGCGCGGCATCGTCGATCCGGTGAGCGGGCTCCTCATGCCGATGCTGAGCCGCAACCCCACGGATCCTGCGAACTGCAACCGCACGATCCCCGTCTTCGACGGCGGCGCCCGCTTCGACATCGTGCTCCGCTACGCCGAGACCAAGCAGGCCGACAAGCCGGGCTATAAGGGCCCCGTCATCGTCTGCAACGCCCGCTACGTGCCCGTGGCCGGCCACCGTCCCGGGCGCTCGGCCACCCGCTTCATGCAGGACAATCGGGAGATGAACGTGTGGCTCGTCCCGGTGGAGGCCGCGCGGCTCCTGCTGCCGTTGCGCATCGAGGTCCGCACCACCGTGGGCCTGAGCGTCATCGAGGCCTCGAACTGGTCCCTCGAGGGTGCCGCCAAGATCACTCCGGTCTCGGCTGACGCCGCCGAGCGGCCGCGGATTCGATAGTTTTAACCCATTCTCCCCCATTAGCGGGGAGGGTGGTGAACGGAGCGAGCTGGGAGACGGCAACACCGCAAAACGCCCTCGTTGCTGGCGTTTTGCTCCAGCGAGCCCCATATTCCCGTGTCGGTGCCGGGCCAAGAGCCTGGCTTTCTTTCTCAAGGGTCCCGGTGACGGGCCTCCCTCCTCGGTCGAGGGAACCCGAACGGGCTCTCCAGAATCCACACGATGCTCCGCCGCTCCCTCCCTCCGCAACTGCGCGCCCGCGGTGTGACGGCCGTCCTCGGCCCCACCAATACCGGCAAGACCCACCTCGCCATCGAGCGCATGCTCGCGCACGACAGCGGCATGATCGGCCTGCCCCTGCGGCTCCTCGCCCGCGAGGTCTATCATCGGGTCGTCGAGAAGGCCGGTCACCACAACGTGGCCCTCGTCACGGGCGAGGAGAAGATCAAGCCCGACCGGCCGCGCTACTGGATCTGCACCGCGGAAGCGATGCCCCGCGACCTCGACCTCGCCTTCGTGGCCGTGGACGAGATCCAGCTCGCGAGCGATCTCGATCGGGGCCACGTGTTCACCGACCGGCTCCTCAACCAGCGGGGGCGCGAGGAGACCCTCCTGATCGGCTCGGCGACCATGCGGCCCCTCGTGGAATTGCTGATCCCGGGTGTTCACGTGACCTCGCGGCCGCGGCTCTCGAAGCTCACCTTCGCGGGCGAGAAGAAGGTCTCGCGCCTGCCCCACCGCTCGGCCATCGTGGCCTTCTCGGCCGAGGAGGTTTACGCTATTGCGGAGCTGATCCGCCGCCAGCGCGGCGGCGCCGCCGTGGTGCTGGGCGCGCTGTCGCCGCGCACCCGCAATGCTCAAGTCGAGCTCTACCAGAACGGCGACGTCGATTACCTCATCGCGACCGATGCGATCGGAATGGGCCTCAACCTCGACGTCGACCATGTGGCCTTCGCGTCGGACAAGAAGTTCGACGGCTTCCGCTTCCGCAAGCTCTACCCCGCCGAACTCGGCCAGATCGCGGGCCGCGCCGGGCGCCACATGCGGGATGGGACTTTCGGGACCACGGGGCGCTGCCCGCCTTTCGACGCCGAGATCGTGGAGGCGCTCGAAAACCACATCTTCGATCCCGTGCAGGTTCTCCAGTGGCGCAACCCCGATCTCGATTTCACGTCGCTGGCCTCGCTCCGGGACAGCCTTTCCGACCAACCCCGGGAGCACGGCCTCGTGCGTGCCCCGATGGCGGAGGACATGGCCTCCCTCGAGATCCTGGCCCGTGAGGACGACATCGCCCAGCTCGCGCGCTCGAAGGCTGCGGTCGAGCGTCTCTGGCAGGTCTGCCAGGTGCCGGATTACCGGAAGGTTTCGCCTCAGACGCATGCGGATCTCGTGGGTCAGATCTACCTCTTCCTCATGCGGGACGGCGCGGTGCCGGCGGAGTGGTTCTCTCGTCACATTACCGCGATGGACCGCACGGACGGCGATATCGACACGCTCTCGAACCGCATCGCCCAGGTGCGCACCTGGAGTTTCGTGGCAAACCGCCCGGATTGGCTCAAGGACCCCGAGCATTGGCAGGCCGTCGCCCGTGGGGTAGAGGACAAACTGTCGGATGCCCTTCATGAGCGGCTCGCCCAGCGCTTCGTCGACCGGCGCACGAGCGTTCTGATGCGGCGCCTCAGAGAGAACGTGATGCTAGAAGCCCAAATCACCGCCTCCGGCGACGTGACCGTCGAAGGCCAGCACGTCGGACACCTGCACGGCTTCCTCTTCGTGCCCGATCCGGGCGCCGAGAGCGGCGAGGTCAAGACGCTTCGCAATGCGGCCCAGAAGGCGCTCGCGGGCGAGATCGAGGCCCGCGCGGACCGTCTCTCGAGCGCGGCCGACACCTCGCTGGTGCTCTCCAATGACGGCACGATCCGCTGGCAGGGCGATCCCGTCGGCAAGCTGGAGCCGGGCGACAAGCTCTTCGAGCCGCGCCTGCGCATCCTGTCGGACGAGCAGCTCACGGGTCCCGCGCGCGATAAGGTCGAGACGCGGCTCAAGGCGTGGCTCAAGGCCCATATCGTGCGCCTGCTCGGCCCCGTGCTGCAGCTCGCGGAAAACGCCGAACTCACGGGCCTCGCCCGCGGCATCGCCTTCCAGATCGGCGAGGCGCTCGGCGTCCTGGAACGCTCCAAGGTCGTCAACGAGGTCCGCAGCCTCGATCAGGACGGGCGCGGCGCGCTCCGCAAGGTCGGCGTCCGTTTCGGCGCCTATCATCTCTATCTCCCGGCCCTCCTGAAGCCCGCCCCGCGTACCCTCGCGGCGCAGCTCTGGGCGCTCCGGAATGGCGGCCTCGACCAGCCCGGGATCGACGAGATCGCGCATCTCGCGGGCTCGGGCCGCACCTCGATCCCGGTCGATCCGGCGATCGCCCCCGGTCTCTATCGGGCGGCGGGCTTCCGGGTGTGCGGCGGGCGCGCTGTGCGCGTCGACATCCTGGAGCGTCTGGCCGATCTCATCCGTCCCGCGATCTCCTACCGTCCCGGAGTCACCCCCGGCGAGCCGCCTCCGGGCACGGCCGACGGGGACGGCTTCGTGGCGACCGTCTCGATGACCTCGCTCGTGGGCTGCGCGGGCGAGGACTTCGCCTCCATCCTGAAATCCTTGGGCTACATGGCCGATGCCCGGCCGGGGCCGGCCATCACGGTGCCCCTCGTGCCCGCTCCGCGGGTCGTGACCCCGGCCCCCGCGGCACCGGAGGCGACAGCCGATGCGGCCACGGACCCAGTGTCCGATCCCGCCGCCCCCATCATCGAGGCCACGGATCCAGGGTCCGATCCTGCCGCGCCCGCCATCGAGCCCTCGCCCGAAATGGGCGAGGGCGTTTTCTCCGAGCGAGCGGAAACGCCCGCGGGTGAGGACCCTCCCGTGGAAGACCGCGAAACCGCCGAGGCTCCAGTGGCAGCCGATGGCGCGGGGGCGTCCGCCGATGCCACCCCGGTCGAGGCTACGGTCTCCATCGAACCTGTCATCGAGCCCTTGGCCGAAGCGGCGCTGACCTCGCCCGAGATCGAGCCCGCGGCGGCTCTCGCTGCCGACGAGGTCGCCGTGGCGGAGTCCGGGGAAGCTCCCGCAGCCGAGGCGACCGCCCCGGCAGAGGTCCCGGAATCGCCGGAGGCGGATTCGCCCGAGGGAGCAGCGCCCGGACAGACATCCGGCGATGCTCCCGCCGAAGTCGCCATGATCCAGGTCTGGCGCCTGCAGCGCCGCCACGAGGGCCAGGGCAGGGGCCGGCCGCGCGGGCGCGACGAGCGGCGCACGGAGGGTCGTCCCCGTCAGGGCGGCCGCCCCCAAGGGGAGCGCCCCCAGGGAGATCGCCCTCAGGGCGAGCGGCATCAGGGCGAGCGCGCGAATGGCGGCCGTCCGCACGGAGAGCGCCCGCAGGGGGATAGGCCTCAGGGCGATCGCCCGCCGCGGCCGGATCGCCGTCCCGACCGGCGCAACGAGGAGCGCCGCGCCGAAGGCGAGCGTTCGGGCAACCGGCCCCATGGGGGGCGTCCGGACGAGCGTCGCGGACCTCGGCCCGAGGGCCGCAACGATACTCGCCGGGAGGGCGGCCCGCGTCGCGACGAGCGGCGGGAGCGCGCCCCCGATCCGAACTCGCCCTTCGCCAAGCTCCTCGCCCTCAAAGCGCAGCTGGAGGATCAGAAGGGCGGGAAAGGCTCGTGAGGGCGAGAGCTTAGGCGCTCATGCGCGAGGACCGGCAGCGGCTCGACAAGTGGCTCTGGTATGCCCGCTTCGCCAAGACACGGACGCTGGCCGCGAAACTCGTGACGAGCGGCTTCGTGCGCCTGAACGGCCAGCGCACCGACAACGCCGCCAAGGCGCTCGCGGTCGGGGACGTTCTCACCATCGCGCTGCATCGGGGGGCGGCGGTCGTGCGGGTGGAAGACCTCGGCGAGCGTCGCGGCCCGGCCCCGGAGGCCCAGCGCCTCTATACCGATCTCACGAAAGCGGGGGAGACCGGCGGGCCATAGCCTTCATCCCGTGGAGCGGATCCGGTTCACGGGACGACGATGCGACCACGGAGAACACGGAGTTGATCAGACGCGAGGGAAACGGCTCATGATGCGGGCGGGTTTGCCATCCCCGAGCTTCCCACCGTCGCGCGACCCCAGGGCCGCTTGCAAGGACGAACCGCACCCGCTAGAGCGGCGCGGGTCCCCGCACATCACGCCGCCTTCGCCTTCAAGGACACCCTATGACCTACGTCGTCACAGAGAATTGCATCAAGTGCAAATACATGGACTGTGTCGAAGTCTGTCCGGTGGATTGTTTCTACGAGGGCGAGAACATGCTCGTCATCCATCCGGACGAATGCATCGACTGTGGCGTGTGCGAGCCCGAATGTCCCGCGGAAGCCATCAAGCCCGACACCGAGCCGGGGCTGGACCAGTGGCTGAAGGTGAATGCCGACATGGCCAAGAGCTGGCCCAACATCACCCAGAAGAAGGATGCACCGGACGACGCCAAGAGCTTCGACGGCCAGCCCGGCAAGTACGAGGCCTATTTCTCGACCAGTCCCGGCGAAGGGGACTGACGTTTCGTTTGGAGCGGAGGGAGCCGGCCTCCCGCCATACGGCTGGGTGAGCTGACGGCTCCTGCGCCCGCGAGCGGGCTCCTCGATGCGACCCATGGACTCCCACGGAGCGATGGCCCGCCCCCCGAAATTGCCCAGCACTCTGACTTATTTTTGCTTTTTCCTCCGACCTGTGATAGGGTCTGGAAATGCCATGGCTTGCGCTTTTCGCGCCAAGAACCTCCGCAAGTGAGCGGTTCCTAGAAGATGAAATGAAGCGCACCACTCACGGTCGACGGTAATTTCTACCAGGCGCCGGGAGTGCAAGGGGCATGTTCAGCTGATTGTCCGTCGAGGAGGCAGCCGGCGAAACCCGTTTCGCCCAATCCCTTGAGTTTTGTTTCATTTTGCCATCCCGAAGCATGTGCGACGGGGCGGTGAACTCCTCCAACCGGGTGTCCGGCTGGGTGGCATGGCCGAACCCTCTCCCCGAGGGTTGCCGGCAATCGAACGGCCTGGTGTCCCGCGGGGCGCTGAGGCGATCACACGTGAACCGCCCCCGCCGTGAGGCGATGGGCACCAAGGAGGCCTTTCCCGCATGACGACCGCTAAGAAGTCCGCCCCGCGTCTGGGTTTCAAGATGGGTGAAGCGATTGTCTATCCGGCTCACGGTGTCGGCCGTATCACGGCCATCGAGGAGCAGGAGATCGCCGGCTTCAAGCTTGAGCTGTTCGTCGTCTCCTTCGAGAAGGACAAGATGGTTCTGCGTGTCCCCACCGGCAAAGCCACGACCGTTGGCATGCGCAAGCTCGCCGAGCCCGTGCTCGTCGCGAAGGCGCTCGAGATCCTCACTGGTCGTGCTCGCGTGAAGCGGACTATGTGGTCGCGCCGCGCGCAGGAATACGAAGCAAAGATCAATTCAGGCGACCTGATCTCCGTCACCGAGGTGGTGCGCGATCTCTACCGCTCCGAGGCACAGCCCGAGCAGTCCTATTCCGAGCGCCAGCTCTACGAATCTGCCCTCGACCGGGTGGTGCGCGAGATCTCCGCCGTGAACAAGATTACGGAAACCGAGGCCCTCAAGCTCATCGAGCAGAGCCTTGCCAAGTCCCCACGCCGCGTGAAGGGCGCCGAGGGCGAGGGAGATGGCGAGGGCGACGACCTCCAGGAAGAGGCGGCGTAAGCCTCGCCTCCCGAGCAATCTCTCAAAAGCCCGGCCTCGGCCGGGCTTTTTCATGTCTACGACAGCCAAGCTGTCTTGTCCGTGCAACACGGAATCCTATTTCTCAGAAACTTGACCAGGTGATCTGAACTTTCTGACGCATCGTAAGTTGGGACGTGAGCGCCAGGGAGAACGCGATGGGAGAGATCTCGGGAGTGCGTCGCCGTTTTGTCCGTGCAGCAATGGACGCCCCCTTCCTCGAACGCGAAGAAGAACGCCTTCTGGCCGTCCGGTGGAAAGACAACAGGGACGAGGCCGCCCTTCACCGCCTCACCTCCGCTCATATGCGCCTCGTAATCGCGCTGGCGGCCCGCTTCCGCCACTACGGCCTGCCCATGGCCGATCTCGTCCAGGAAGGCCATGTGGGCCTCCTCGAAGCTGCCGCTCGTTTCGAGCCTGAGCGGGAGGTGCGTTTCTCGACCTACGCGACCTGGTGGATCCGGGCCTCGATCCAGGATTACATTCTGCGCAACTGGTCCATCGTCCGCGGCGGTACCTCCTCGGCCCAGAAAGCCCTCTTCTTCAATCTCCGCCGTCTGCGGGCGAAGCTCACCCGAGGTGGCGAGGAACGGATCTCCAGCGAGGTTCACGCCACCATCGCGATCGCGATCGGCGTCTCCGCTGCCGACGTCGCCCTCATGGATGCTCGCCTCTCGGCACCCGACACCTCCCTGAACGCCCCCGTGCTCGATGCCGATGCGGGCAATTCAGCCGAGCGCGTCGAATTCCTCGTCGACAACGCCCCTCTGCCGGACGAGAGCGTCAGCGAGGTGATCGACTCGGAGCGCCGCGTCCGCTGGCTCCAGCAGGCCCTCGAGGTCCTCAACGAGCGCGAACTGCGTATCCTGCGCGCCCGGCGGCTCGAAGAGGAGCAGGTGACGCTGGAATTCCTCGGTGACCGCCTCGGCATCTCGAAAGAGCGCGTGCGACAGATCGAGAACCGGGCGCTCGAGAAGCTGAAGCGCGCCCTCGTGGAGCGCTACCCGCAGGCTTCGGGCGCTTTCGTCTAGAACTGCTTCCGTCGCTCAGCCTCAGCGCTTGCCTCAGAGCGATCGCTTTGGCGCGCGAGTCGAAGCCGCGTGACTTCCATCGCTTCCCTAGAGCTGTTTCCAGTTGCTTGGAATCAGCTCTGGTCTTCGCTGTAACGCGTTTTCTTGACGTGAGCCGGAGCCACCTCACTCGAAAACGCTTCGTTTCTGAGTGGTCGCGTTTTCTAGACGTGAGCCGCGCCACCTCACTCAGATCAACGCTCCAGCGGACCAGAACTGGCCCGTTGCCCCCGCGAACCAACCGCTCGGGTGCGCTGATGTAGCTCCCCAAGCCCGGCTCATGGTCGCCACGAAGCTGATCCTTCGAGCGTTCCAGGAAAGCCGCGAGGCTATTCCACGACGATCTTGTAGCGCTCACCCGGCTTCAAGGCGCCGCCGCGGTCCAGCCCGTTGAGGAGCAGGAAGCGCTCGAGAGGGCGATCCGACGCCATGCGGGCACTCATACCTTCGGCGGTATCGCCGGCGCCCGTCATCACCAGAGCGACCCGCAGGGGCTGGACGTCCCGTGCCTCCTCGGGCGTGATCCGCCTCACCGTGGCGAGGGTGCGTTGAAAGAGCCGCTCGGTTTCCGGGTTGAGGCTGCGCGCCGCCAGGATGAGGCGAAACGTGGTACCGCCCATGCGCAATGCGGCGAGGCGGAAGGTCCATTCGTCTCCCCGCGAGGTGGCGGTCGCCGCCGGCAGGCCGTTGATCGTGGTGCTCGTCACGCTGCCGGTCTCGACGGCATCGGTCCAGGTTGTGGTGAGCACCTCTTCCAGGCTCCCGCCCTCTTCGGTGTCGACCGCATCGAAGAGGATCCGCCGGCTTCCATCCGCGGGGGCGCCGATCACGGCGCGCGCGGTGTTCTCCAGGGCAAACCCCTCCGGGGCCTCGAAGGCCACGCCAAGGCGCCCGTGGACGAAGCGCCGGCCCCGCACCACACCGTCGGCGGGATCCTCGCCGTAGGGCAGGCCCTCAATGGCCGCGAGATACCGCGCCCTGTCGCCCTCGCCGAGGCCCGGCGCCCCGATGCGCCGCGCGGCGAGGAGCGCCTGCGCGATGCGCTCGTTCGTGGTCGGGTGGGTGGCGAGCATGTCGGTGAGGGCAGGCCGATTCGTGCTCGCGCTTCCGCCGGATTGACCGAGGGAGGTCAGGAACCGTGGCGCTCCATAAGGGTCGAAACCCGCCCTGGAGAGCACACGCACCCCGGCCTGATCGGCCTCGATCTCTTGAGCGCGGGAGAAGCTCGCAAGCGTGAGGCGCGAGCGGTCTCGCACCACTTCCGCCTCACCGGGCCGGTTGAGCACCTTCGCGGTCACCTGACTGAGAAGAGTGGAGCGGGCTTCGAGCTCCGTCCGCGCGCCCGCATGACGCAAGGTCACGTGCGCGATCTCGTGGGCGAGCACCGCCGCAATTTCCGCGGTGTCGTTGGCAAGGGCCAGCAGACCGCGAGTCACATAGATCCGCCCGGAGGGGAGGGCGAAGGCGTTGACCACGGGCGAGTTCAGGATGGTGAGCCGGTAGTTCTCATCGGGCCGCTCGCCGGCAGCGACAAGACGGGTCGTGATCTCCGCAAGGAGGGCCTGCGCGGCCGGAGCCTGCACTTCGCCGCCGAAGGCTGCCACGAGGCGGGCGTGGTCCCGGTCGCCGGTGCGCTCCACTCCCGTGACGCGCGGGGTCTCGGCGGGCAGAGTCACGTCCCCACCACCCGTGGCCGCACAGCCGGCGAGCCAGACGGCGCCAAGCACCGTCAGAACCCCACGAACTCCCTTGAACAGCATTCCTACGCTCATTCCAGCCGGCGTGGGCCGGCCACTCCATCGGGAGCCGTGACGACTCCCCTCGTGCCTGCCTCATACAACCGAAGAGCGGTGACGGAAATCCCAGTCCGCCTGCAATCTCGTCACGGCGTCGCGGTGGCGTGTATTCCGATGGCTCGTCGATCCCCTCGGGTGCTGATCGGGCGGACGCGCCATTCTGTTCCGGGTCTCCCTAACGGTTCGCTCGTGCGGATCGTGGTGGGTCCGGGAGAATCTCGATCATGTCCGGTGAATGAAGCGTCAAGGCCGGTCCGTTCCAGGCCTCCAGAATGCCCCGCACCCGCACAATGCGGCCTTTCAGGCTCGCGGCACCAAGGCCCCGCTCCCCTAGCTCGCGCCAGACGGATCGCGGCATCGTGACCGTGAAGTCGTCGGTCCAACGCCGGCCGAAATTGAGGTAGGTGCGCGCCGAGCGCTCGCCGACGCTCACGATCTCGCCCTCGACCAGCACGAACCGGCCTGCACTCTCCAGGAGGGGCCCCGGCACCGCGGCGGACAGGGGCTTCATCGCGCCCCCCGCCCAGAGCCCACGCCCCGCCCGGCGCGCCTCGGCCTCGACGGCGAGCAGGGACACCGCGCAGAGCCCCGGCGCCATGCCGGCGTCGACGGCCGCGAGCCCCGCCGCGACGAGGCCTCCCGCGAGATCCTCCGAGGGATCGCCGCGGCGGGCGGCACGGAGCGGAAGCCTGTTCCAGCGGTCCGGCGCTCCCGCCACGAGGGTGAAGTCCTGCCCGACATGGCCCCTGAGCCAGCTAAGAGCGCTCTCCCGATCAGGGCCCTCCTCGGGCAGGCGGATGTCGAGGAGGCGCGCGGCCTGGCCTGAAGACAGGATCAGATCGCCCTCCGGGGAAACGCTGTCGAGCCGCATCACACCCGAGGGACCCCCGCAGGCACGCCGGTCGCCTGCGGCCAGCGCGGACCCGCCGAGACCGAGAACAACAACCAGGGCGAGCAAGCGCATCACCGCCGAAGCTTAAGGATGTTTCGCGCGCGTGAAAACAGTCCCCTCGTATTCTGAGGCAAACGACCCGGGTTCCCGCCTCAGCTCATTTCGTGTAACAACACCCGGCCTTCCAGGCGTCCAAACCCTCGCGGCAAGCCCCGCGGTCCCGTAGCTCAGCAGGACAGAGCAGCGGTTTCCTAAACCGAAGGTCGGAGGTTCGAGTCCTCCCGGGACCGCCAGGGTTTCCGAGGCCCAAGAAGGGGTGCGGTTACACCGCGGTTACAAGTAACTCCTCAAGGAGGACGCACCCCTCGTCAGAGCGGGTGGCTGCCCGCCCAATCGCGAATCACAGCCTCCAACCCGGACACCACCCGCCCGCTCATTGCTTCCAACCCCTTCTATTGCCGACGCGACTGAGGCCTCAGCCCGCGGCGGCAGCAAGATGCTCTGGACGCGATCCCGGCAGGGAGGCGAAACGGGGCAGAATCCGGCTAAGCTAGAAGGCGGAAACGTGTACGAATCATCTATTAGGCAAGAGTCAGGTAGGCGCTAACTCGCCGGACCTGGCCCAAGGACTGGGTGAGTGCAAGCAAACAGGGCGTGCGTGTCGAAGGGAAGTCGAAAATTACCAAGAACGAACTCTCCGATGGAGTCATCAACCCGAGCGCCTCGACGGCCAACATTTCATTGATTGCGCGGCTGGCGCACGAAATCCCAAAGCCAAAAGACTGGCAGGCGTTTCAGCGAGGGTGTGTCCTCCTCTTCCGAGCTGAGCTTGGAGATCCCAATACCCAGGAGTATGGCCGTGGGGGTCAGGACCAGGGCGGCATCGACGTGCTTGGTTGTCGTGGTGGTGACCCCGAACACTATGTCGGTGTGCAATGCCGGCTCATCGCGAAGCCTCTCAAAGAGGCAAAAATCCTTTCGGACTGCCGAGCCGCTCTAGAGCTAAAGGCGGGCCTGAGGGAGATCATTTTTGCTACGTCCGCGCCCGATGATACCGGCGCCACGAACGCTGCAATCGCCGTAGAACGCACACTGCGTGCCGAAGGTTATGATCTCAAAGTTGTGGTGTATGGCTGGGGAGCGCTCCAGACCCTCATTGCCTTGCATGAGGCTGCCTACAACGCCTTCTTCCCATCAGCTGTCGCGACTTCAGCCGCTCAGCCAGCGATAACCCCGTATGGTTCACCCGACGATCTTGCGACCCAAATCGCTGCACAGGTCGTTGAGCAGCTCCGCCAGACCGGTCTCACCGCGTCACCTCCGCAGGCCACCGGTGCCGAGTCGGCTCAAGAGGACCCGGCACTTCACGCCAAGATCGACACATTTCGCGATTTGTTCAAGGACCAGCAAGAGCCACTTCTCGCCGAGAGGGGCCTCTTGGGTCTGCTGGAAAAGGAGAACCTAGAAGGAAAGCCGTGGGCGCGGTTTCGGATTGAGACGAACCTTGGTTCGATCGCGCTTGACCTCGGCCGGGAAGCGGAAGGTGCCTCGCGGTTTGAGACGGCGAATGCGTTGCGGCCCAACAACCCCAATGGGATCGCTAACTTGGCATTGGCGCGCACAATCCAGGGGCGATTCGACGAGGCGATGGATGTCGCGCGACAGGCCTTAGCTACCCAGCCGCGAGCGGAGCACGCTGTCGGCTACTTGCTGCAGGCTGCCGCCCGCTCGGACTGGCAGGGTGACCCGGCGACACTGATTCCGCCTGATCTGGTTGGTAGTCCGCACGCAGCCCTTGGGCTTGCCGAATTTCTCCGGCGGCGGGATGCACCAGATTGGGCGGAACGAAGCTTGGAATTTGCCCGCAAGCATCCCGACGTGCCCGAGCTCAAGCGCATCAGAGCAATCGCTGTACTGTCGCTCGCTGTAGAAAAGGGCGCAATGTTGGCGGGTGGTCACGGACCGGTCAGCGCCGACAATATCGATCGTGCGGCTACCGACATGAAGGCCGTCGCGGAACATTGCCTCGACATCGGGTTCGCCGATCAGCATGACTTGATCTGTTACCTGAACAACGCTGCAGTCCTGCTCCGGCTAGCCGGTCGACAGGATGAATGCGAGGCCCTCGTGCGCCGCGGATTGCCGAAGGCGCCAGATAGTCCGCAGCTCCGCCGATTGCTGGCCCTGGCACAGGCCGCGCAAGGCCGTCTGGAGGATGGCCTCACAACCTTGGCGGGTCAGTCTGATCCAGAGAACCGCCTTCTCGCCGCAGAGATGACGGCCGCCAAAGATGCGAGCAAGGCGCTCGAGGAAGTGCTTGCGATTGACCCGGAAATCCTCGATCAGCACCTTGCACAATTGCGCTGGCGCCTTGCGGGCGAGCTCGCGCTTAAGCTTCGAAACAAAGACAGGCTGATCGAGGCTGTCAAAGAGCTACGAGCGCTCGATCAGAACGATGTGACGGCAGAACTTCTACAAGCTCGCTGGGATCGGAAGGCGGGCATGGATGAGGAGGTCATTCGGGACCACCTTCGAACCGTATTCGCGCGGGTCCAACCAGATGCGGACATGGTCACACGTTATCTGCTTGCTGAGGACCTGCGCGACTTCCATCTAGCCGAGGAGGCGGCATCGCTCCTTGAAGGTCACATCGACCTTCAGCGGAAGAGCCCTGCAGCGTTTCTTTACCTGCAATGTTTGGCATCTGCTCGTCGCGATGCGGCTTTTCGCAAAGCTCTCTCCGAAGCCGCACCGGCAATTCGCGATGATCCTGATATACTCTGGACGGCTGCGGCGTACGCCTGGAACATCGGCGATCTGGCGAGCGCTGAAACGTCGATTAACAGCTTACTAGCTCAAGAGCCGGACAATGCGTCGGCTCGGTTGCTCAAGATCGAGATATTAGTGCGGGAGGATCGATCCGCTGAGCTGCTTGCCGAGCTCGATAAGCCGGTCGAGCGCCTCCAATTTCCACGGCTAAAGGACCGTTTCCGCATAGCCTCCATGCTAGGTCACTTCGGTTACACGGAGCGGGCAGCGGCATTAGCTTACCAACTGTTCCTGGAACACCGGGACAAGTCGCAGGCTTGGATGACGCTATCAGCAATCGTGCTTGAGGAGGGCCGGGGCGAAGAGAACGCTTTGCGTGCTTGGGATACACCTACTGTCGCTTTGCATGCCGCCGTCGACCTGCGTTTCGATGACGGCGAGGAGTTGTTCGTCGTCATCGAGCCGGATGCGAATCTCCGTAGGCTCGACAATGGGTCTTGGGAACCCGAGCATTCACTCGTCCAATTGTTGATGGGCTTGAAAGCAGGAGACAAGTTCACCGATCCATCGGGGCGTGAGGGGACCATTGTTCAGCTTCGCCACAAGTATGTGGCCCGCCTGCATTTCGTGATGCAGAACCATGAGGTTCGATTCCCTGAGATTATGGGTTTTCGAAGCGTCGCTATAGACGCTGAGCAACCTGGCGGTCTCGACGATCTCATTCAAGAGCTAAAGGCCAGGCACGACTGGTTCAAGGAGGAGCAGGAGAAGTATCGCAATGGACCGTGGCCGATCGGCGTCCTTGCTCATCGGCTTGGGCTTGACACCATTGACATTGCCGCGGGGCTCGCTTCGCAAGACCAGCCGCTCAAGGTCGCACTCGGCAATGAAGCCGAGCGCGAAACCGCGGCCGCAATGATACGGGAGAATGAACGCAAGGGCTGCGTCCTTGACCTCCTGGCGTTTTGGACCGCGTGGCGCCTGGGTGCGCTCGAAGCCATAGTAGCAACTTGCGGCTCGATCTTCTTGCCTCAAAGCGTTCTGGATCGCTTGCGCGTCCGACGTGAGAAGATACAGTTTTCCGTCAAGGACGGTATACGCTCTGCGCGTTACGATAACGGCAAGGTAGCTGCAATCGAGATCACACCCGAGGTGGTGCAAGCCTGGCTCGACGATGTCGATCGTGCGATCGCGTGGGTGGAAGCGAACGTGACCGTGTGTCCGCTTGTGGCCGGAGATCAGCTGCCATCCGCGTTACGCGACCATCTCCGGACGGGAAGGACCGACCTTTTCGATAGCGTCGTATTGGCCATGCAGCACAAGGTCTTGCTGATCACCGACGACCTACCCACCCGTGAGTTTGGACGAGCTCTCGGCTTCGGTGCGAGTGCATGGTTGCACCAGGTGTTCGGCATGGCCGCAGAACAGAAGCGGATCGACTTCGATACATTCATTCGATGGTCAGCCAATCTCGTTGATGCAGGCCACAGCTATATTGGTGTAAACGGCCAGGCTTTGACGCGCGCGGTGCGACTGGATGCAGAGAACGGGGAGGCCCCTGGCTACCTCTTCAAATCGCTTAACAAGGTCATCGGGGGTCGAAACGCCGAGCCTCGTTCGCATGTCGTGGCTGTCCTTGGCTGCTTGCGTGACTTGTGGATGGACTCAACAACGATGTCGTTCCGGCAGGCCACGACGGGACTACTGCTCCGAGGATTGATGCAAGAGCGACAGGCCGACTACGCCTTGATGCTGCGGGCGGTCCTTCACTATGCTCGCGATCTCCCCGAGCTGACGTCTTACATCCGCGGCTGGGTGCGTGGCCACTTCCTGCCAGCCGACGCGCTCGTTCCGGCAGGCTAGGCCGCGCAGCGGGATGACGTACTGGTCGCCGATATGTCGCCCGGCGAACGCCGACTCATCGAGATCTCGAGCGGCTCCATGCGGCCGTGCGCCGGCAAATGCGGCGGTCCCCTGAACACGTTCAATGGATTGCATGAAAGGATCTGATAAATAAGCAGTTCATAACGCGCGTTCTGCCTTGGTCCTGCTAACTACGAATCTGAGTTCAGAGCTGCCGAAAGCGGACATTCTAGGGGCTGGTTCGGGGTCAGAAGCGTTGGTCGGCGAACTTGCTCAATCACGGTCGAAGCTGCGCTGAGCGAGCAACCGCTTCCGGTGGCATCCTCAAGCAGAGGAGATGGGCGCAAGGCGGACCTTCGGTTTGCCTGTTAGGGTTCCGCTTCTGGAGCAAAGCAGCAGGATTTGCTCTTCAGAGCAACTCAGCTCAGCGTCGCCATCACCTCCGCTGCGTCTACCGCATCCACCACGACGTAAACGCCGGTCTCACAGCGCCCTTCCTCCTCAATCGCCCAGAGGATCTCGTCCTCTCCGAGCCCCGTGATCTCGGCTGCCTCAGCGAGGCTGACCTGCTGAACGCTGCCCGTTGCGATCTCGATGACTGCCCAATCCGCCATGTCTCTTCTCCTCTATGGAAAAGGAAAACACGGCGCTTGGCGGCGCATAATTCCCGGAGAAATGTGACGCGTGACCACATACCCCCGTGCTGTACCGCCCGACCTCAGTTACTGCACGAATGGCCCGATCTCGTACCCGGCAGGCTTGACCTCCAGCTGCGCAAGCCCCAGCACCCGCTCCGGACGAATGCGGGCATCGCAGAAGCGGTCCTGTAGCCAGAAGCCTTTCTCGCGCTCCAGCCACCCAACGACGAACGCTTCACCGGCGTCATATCCCGCGCTGGATGTTGCGAGCCACTTGAGGTCGCTGCTCGGCCACAGGGCCACGTGGAAGGCCAGCTTGCCACCAAGATCGTGGATGTAGGCAGCTGCAGGGATGCCGCCGGGGAGCTCAAACTGGAAGACGTGCTCCTTGGCCTCCGGTGCGCCAGGCCAGTAGTTCTCCCCATCACCACGGCCGATGACGCGCTGGGCAAGGGCAGCATTCACCGTTGCGATGAGAATGATGCGTTGAGCTCGTGTCCGGAGGCCTTCGCGTGCGCGTTTGGGTGACATTACGGGGATCATGGCAGGCCCTCATGGTGGCTACATCAGGAGACCACGCCGTAGGGGCGCCGCATATTTTCTATGCTGGTGCCCATATATACGAGAGGGCACTTTCGGCTGGGGTATTATCAAGGATTCCTTCGTGCGCCTAAAGCCTACGCCGCATCTGGGCCGAGGACTTCATCCCTCCCGTTCGGCGCATTGAGCTCGAACGGACTCCTCAGAGTAGCCGAGACGCGCAGACCAAGACAGAGATCCGTCCCTCACGCTCACCTGCACGGGCTACGCATTACGCATCATTGCTGCGCCGGCTCGTTCGTTGAGTGACGTTGCCTGAGATCTTCAGCTTCTCTGGCGAATGCCTCGAATTCCTGGGCATCGCTAAAGGCCCGGCGGGGCATCAAGAAAGCCGTTTTGGACGAGATGAAGAAGAACACGTGCTCGTCGGTTCGCACGATCTCCTTGACGGCCGCCCAGCGCGTCAGCGTCTCGCCACTCGGGGAGCTGCTCTGAAGTCCGACCTGGGTGAGCTCAAGCCGCTGAGGAACCAGCAGCCCCTCGCGCTGCGCTGATCGGAAGATCAGGGTGGTTTGGAGACGAGCGATCGGCGTGTACACGAGCCAGCCGACTAGGAAGCCCAGTGCAGCCAGGAGGAGGATGGGCCAGCGAACGCCGCCTGGCCATGAGGTCACTGTCGCGGCGGCCGCGCAAGCTGCAGCCAAGACAAGTCCGAACAGTGGGCGCCCAATCCTCCCGAGCCAGCGGCGTCTCAGAAGGACCGTGTTCAGCGCAATGAGGTCGCGTGGTTCAGGGGTGAACTCAGCAGCAGAAGCCAATCATCCCACTCCGTCGGCCCAGCGAGGGGCCACTGCACATGTGAACAGGACCTCAACGGCCTGTCGACTCTCATACCATAGGGGAGCACCGGCTCTGCCTGAGCCACTCTGATCTGGTGATTGAGCCACGCGGCGCGGCCACTGCGCCCCTGAAGAGGCGGTCCCGCCTGTGGCCTGGGTGCCCGTCACAACAGATACACTACTCGGGTCTACCTATCGCGTAACCTACTCGCCTCGGAGCCGCCCGACCATCTTCCGTACAGCCTGCATCTGAACCCCGCGCTTGTTGTAGTAGTCGCCTGCCGTATAGCCCCACCAGTCCCAGCAGCCCCTTGGGTTGCCCGCGAGGCCACTCGGATCCCATCGAGGCTGCCATGCGGTGACCTGGGGGTACAAAACAACAACGTTGTTCATCTCCGCCCAGCGATTGTAGCCGGCATCCCAGTAGAAATCGTCGGCGATCAGGTCTGTTGTCTGCCGGCAGCCATGAAAGGCTACATGGAGGCGACACTGCGTTCCGCTTGGAGCACCTTCCGAGCAGCCCGCCGGCACATACAGGTAGCCGGCCTTGCTAAGGCTGGCCCGTTCATTATTCAGATCAAAGAACTCTGTTTGACTGAACTCAATGAGCCGCTCTCGTTTTGCCTCCCCGACAGGCTTAGCTAAGCGATTGTGATAGAGAAAGTTCAGCAGCTCCCCAGCAGCATCCTTATCGCAGTCGATCACGAACGGCAGGTCGTGTTCGTGACATTTAAGCTTGCGGTGTTGAGTCGTCCCAGTGAACTCGTCAACGGGGAAGCCATGCGTCGCTGCCAACGCGAAGTCGGCTGAGATCTGAGTGGTACCAAAGTTCTCGTAGAAGTTCTGCAGCGCAAGCATACCGGCCTGGGGAACGACTTTATCCTCCGTCCCCGACAGCAACCAAACCCGATCATCAGCGAGGTTCCCTGGATTATCGATCGTGCCATGCCGATGCTCGTTTTGTGCCGCTCGGACCGCGAGCGCGGCCTCAGGTGCCTGAGCCAGCTCGCCGCCGGGTCCAAACGAGATCCGGCTGATCCTTGTACAAACTCCAAGAGCAACAATGGTCGAGGCGTATGGATTGAAGCGGAGCAGCGGCGGCCATTGGACCTGCTCCGCGCACGCGAACGGGCCAGCCGCGATGATGCCAGCCCCATTCACAACGTCGGAGAAGGCAACGTGGAACTGGTGAGCGAAGAAGCCACCTGATGATACTCCGGAGACTGTGACGGCTGCGCCCTTGAGTGTGGCATAATGACTAAGACGCACAGGCTCCGTGCAGGCGGCGCCGCTTGATGCTGCCACTAGCAGCAAGGCCGCTGCCGTGTTTCGCAACACTGTTGCGACGGCCTGACCGGTCAGCCCTCGGGCAAACAGTCGATCCAGACCAGCAGAGTCTTGAAAACTGGGTCCTGAGGCCCCGGGGCTAAGGCACTGTTGGGACACGATCAGACCTCCCACTGCTCCGGCCGCGACTAGCGGAAGAGTATGGGGCTTCGCACCAGAGCCACCAAATGCCCTTATCCGCTACACCGCTGCATAAGCACTCTCCAGGGCCGCCACAGCCGCCTCGCCGCCCCGAACCGCCTGCGTGTAGTGGCCGAGCGTTACGACGGCATTCGCATGCCCAGCGATCTTGGCGACCAGCCCGACCTCGATGCCTACCGCCTGCATGGTCGAGATGAAGGAGTGCCGGGCCGAGTGCGGCGTCACGTAGGGCACGCCCGCACGCTTGAGCAGCAGCGCCCAGATGCGACTGCGGAAGTTCGAGTAGAGCAGGGCGCCACCGCCTCCCGTGCGGGGGAGGGGCCAGACGTGGCGCTGACCGAGGCCCGGGAACACCCGGTGGGGCTCCCCCTCGCGGCTAGGGCACTGCTCACGCCAGGCAAGCAGCATCTCACGTACAGTGGCGCTCATGGGGATGTCGCGCCGACCTGCGACAGTCTTGGTGACCTCACTCAAGGAGCCGTCCATCTCCTGCACCCGGCAGATGCGAATGTGGTTGCGCTCGAAGTCCACCTCTTCCCACAGCAGTGCCAGCTGCTCGGATGGGCGAGTGCCCGTCAGGAATGGGAAGGCGACATAGAGCCCCTTCTCGGGGTCCTTGCGGCAGGCCTTGAGCAGCGTGGAGACGTGATCAGGGGTGAGGATCGCCTTCTTGACCTTGTGGCGCCCGCGCGAGGGCTTGGATGGCATGGCAGGCGGACGGATGTTGAGATCCTCCGCTACGAGCGCCAGAGCCGCAGCGAGGTAGAGCCGGGCGCGATTGGCCGAGAAGGAGCCCACCTCGGAAGTGACGGTCTTGTGCCAGAGCCGGATCTGACCCGTGGAGAGCTCGTTGACCTTGATGTGCCCGAGCATCGGCAAAAGCTTCGTTCCCTTTGGCAGCTCGCCAGTGTCAGTATACTCGCGGCGCTGGTCCGCCGTTCCTTTGAGGAGTGGGCCGGTGATGTAGTGCGACACCTGGCGGTAACCACGCATGGTGCGCTCCTTGACCTCGCCCTGGCGGTCCTCGAGCCAGCGCTGCACGGCCTCGGCCACTGAAATAGCCTCGCGCTCTGGGACGTAGGTGTTCTGAACCACCTGCGAGATAATCTGGTTGCGCTTTGCCAAGGCATCTTTGTGTTTGTCGAAGAAGAGCTGGACGCGCTTGCCCGTTTTTGGGTCACGGAAATTGAGCACCCAGCGCACGTTGATGGTCGTGCTGCCGTCGCGCAGCTTGCGAGTGCGCTCTCGTTTTGTGATGTTGATGTTGAAGGTCATCGGCGTGTTCCGAATGTAAAAAGAAGGAAAACACGCGGTTACAGGCGGCACAATTATTCGGTCGCAAAGGTGAACCTCTGCGAGGGCACAGCTGTAACCACGATGAGTGAGCGGAATGTCAGGGCATTCTGAAATACTACCCGTTGTATTCTCGTGATTTCAGGGGCCCAACCCATTGAAGGAGCCGCAATACGAACTACGGTCCGCCGAGCGGTGGATCGCCGTGACGAGTGTGCGCCGCGTGGTAGCGGCAGTAGCGGGTGGTAGCATGTGGTGGTACGGGCTGGAGAGGTCTGCCGACCACGATCCACACACTCGCGGACCTCACCGGGGACATGCTACCACCCGCTACCCCGCTACTCCTCAAAAAGGTGGATCGTCTTCGTCCAGGTTTGTCTCTTGTTCAGACTTGCGGAAAAGCGAACTCTCGCTGTCGAGAGGGCGCTCGTAACCGCGCAACGTCTTGCCTTTGATCTTGAGGCTTTTCGGCCCAACCCACCCGAGTTTCTTCATGAGGTTCGCCACCCGCTTTTCCTGGAATTGCTGCCTTCGTTCTTTGGGCACCTCAAGGACCGTTTCGAAGATCTCAGTCGTGGCTATGCGCTCCATCAGGCCGGCAGGCTGCCCTTTAATATTGGTAAGCAGGTCCAACCATGGCTCCCCTTCTAATCGGGCATCTTGTTCGGCCTGAGCCAAAGGCCAAAGCTCCGGCGGCAGAACCAGACTTTCGCCTTTCTCCTCCCAATAAGCCGCCTCGGCCCAAAGCTGATCTCGGTCGCGTGCCAGCTTCTCGAGGTCGATGGTACCCGTGGCAACCGGCCAAAATCGGCGGTTACCAGTCATGTCGCGTAGGTACTGGTTTTCGTTCGTAGTTCCTACGAGGATGCACTGCCGCGGGCGTTTTTCCTTGAAGTAGGCATATGCCGGCCGACCTTGATCTATGCTCCGCGAGGCAAAAGCCTTCACCTTCGTGGTGTCTGCCCGCGAAATACCCTCCAGTTCGCAGATCTCGTAGATCCACACGCCCTCCAGCGCCTCCATTTGCTCCTTCGGCGACAATGTCAGGATCTCCTGGTCCGAAAAATTTGCGTCTCCACCCGCCAGAATCTTAAGAGCAGTCGATTTACCTGTTCCTTGCCGGCCCTCGAGCACAACGATCGTGTCGTATTTCACGCCGGGCTGCCGGACCCGCCGGACGGCTGCGATCAGCATAATTCGGCCGATCGCCTGATTCAGAATCGTGTTCGCAGCTCCAAGGTAGGTTGCCATCCAAGCACCCAGCCGTGGTTTCCCGTCCCAGACTAACTGGGCGAGATAATCGCGAACGGGATGGTAGGTAGCATCCAAGCACAGCGTATTCGCTGCATCTCGGATTTTCTCTTTGCCCGGGTCAAATTCGAACTCTGTGATAATCGTCTGCCGCAATCTGGCACATTGATCATCACCCAAGTCACCATCATAGCCCTCCAGCACCGTACCACCGAGGATCTTGCGGTTGTGGAACTCGTCAAACTCACCGAAGAGACCGAGCCTGCGGAGGGCCAGAAGCGCGTTCCTGAAGGTTGCCGCCGGTGCTCCCTTCTTTGTCCGATCAGGCCAGTCCTTGCTGACAGCATCAAGGGCCGAGGCGGCTTGCCGAGCTGCATATTTCTCAGGCTTCTTCTTCTCAAGGATTGATGAGGAAATCCCGTGCGCTCGATTGATGAGAATGCCCGCGATCGTTTCACCAGAACATCCGGCTCGGGCGAGATCACATGCGACTCGGTACACGGCCTCACTTCGGGATCGATACCTGGGCCGCACGCTTCCTATTGGGCGATCAGGATCATCGCCGCGCTGAATAAGCTTGATAGTGGCCGGGGGTACGATCGAAGGGAGTTGATCTAAGCCAATCGGTGCGACGGCTGACGCCTCGACAATATGATGGGCCGCCAGCTTGCCAGCTGTATCCTCTAGGTCCGACAGTAGGTAGCTGCGCGTCCAGTCAGTGAGGTCCTCGATGATTGTGGCGAGGGCTTCGACACGCCCTCTTGCGCGCTTCTTGGCATCAGGAACGTTGATGGTGCCTGGGAGACGCAGGATGCGATCAATGTTGTGGCAGTTATCACCTCCTAGAGGGCGAGCAAGCGCTGCGTTGATCCGCTCGACCAATGCGAGGTCGCTAGAGGGTGTTTGTAGGCGACACAGCGCGTTAATGCCTCCGCCGGAGAATATGGCGACCGTTGGCTCGGGGAGGTCCGAGGTTCTTAGAACCTCGAGTGCCTGCGGACCATCAATATCAACATGCAGGTAATCTGCGACTTCAATGTCCTCCTTGCTGGCCTTCTTGTTCTCGAAGCCGCTCTTCACGGCGTTGACGTGGTAGTAGAGGTTTTTGCGGCCTTGACGTGCGTCGATCCACGCCTGCAGCTGCGGCTCCTGTCCTTGGTAGAACGAGCGAGCCTCAATCTTTTTTTCGAAGATGGCAACGAGGTGCCAGGGCCCGGTCGGCCGGAGTTTTTGTAGGAAGCGGATTGCGAGCTCAGTGTGAGGGACAATCCGTGCCTCAGACGTGGAGGTGATGTTCGGGTTCATGCTCGTGCCTTTCAGGCAAGCCGACCCCGTTCGGCGCCAAGGCGCAGTTCGGATCGGCTCAGATTATGGGGAGGGTTAGATCAGGCGGTGTGAGACAGGCGCGCAATGATATCGCGTAGCGTCACATACCTGCGGGAGTTAAAGATCGAATAGGTTGGGATCAGTCCCTGAAGGGCTGCCCTCTGCACCTTGAAATACGGAAGTCCTAGGATCGATGCTGCCTGTTTGTACGTTCGCAGCCGATCGAGTTCTTCCGATGAGCTAAAATTAAGCGGGTTCATTTGTTTGTCTCCATTTGCGAGGCCGAAGTGGCCTGCTGGAGACAGGTTTGTCCTAGCTAGTAAGTGTAGAACACCCCCGAAGCTGCTTCATGGGATTTCGGGGATGGGTGGGATGTCGTCCGTAGGCTCCTGCACGAGCTGCCGCATCTGCTTGGTATAAAAATGCTTCGCGTCGTAGGTGGCCGCCAGATCACCTCGAGTGATCATCACGCCGAACCATTCTCGACTGAACCCTTCTGGAGTGCTGTCGCTCGCCAGCAGCTTCTTAATAAAAGAGGTTATACGCTCCTCGGCCTGTGCCCGCGTGGCGCCCTGATCCATAAGGTGGGTAAAGAGATGAGCAAGCCACTTGCGTTGGGCATGTTTGGAGCGCTTGCGGCCAGTCACATGTCCTGCGCGAGTGTGGGAAAGATCGTCTGTATCATCGAAGTAGTAGGAAGCGATATAGCCGTGGCAGAACATGATCTTCCCCCACTGCTGCACGAATTCTGGTGTTAGCGTCCGTTGGTCAATCGCTTGATGGATGTATGGCAGCAGCTCGCGACCCATGTCTAGGTAGTGATTACGCTGGTCATAATGTTCGTTTCGCCCGCGATACCGGATGACGGTCATGCCGCGGTTCTTGCTGAACGTGCCATCTGCTCGTTGGTCATACTTCCTGTTGAGAGCATCCTCCTCAGTTTCGACGGGGGTCTCCCAGAGGACAAGCCGGATAAACTCGAACTGCTTTTCCAAGATGTCCCAGAGCTCATTCTCGCTTCGAGGGATTCGGGTGATTTCGTCGTCGTACATGCTTGTTCCTAGATAGTAGTCTCACCTGTTTTAAACCCAGCTTGTTGCAGTCGTCGACGGACGATGCCGCAAACGCACAGGGCCAAATAAGGAAATGTAGTGCCAGATAACGGGCGCTCTGTCGGTGGCACGGTAGCACGTGGTGGCAGGCTTCTCGTGCTAGATCTGTGCACCACTTCTGGTGACCGTCTCTCACGAGAGCCGTACGGGCTGGCATTGCCACATGCTACCGCCCGCCACCATGTCACTCCTGAGTCTAAACCCAGCCCGTGCGGATAAGTGCGGCACCTGACGGGGGTAGCGGGTAGCAGGCAGTGGCGTGTTTTTTGTTGGACTCCTGCTGGGGACTTCTGGCTGACGGTTCTGTTAGAATGAGAGCGACACTGTTTTTCCAGGCATGCCACCACCCGCTACCGTGCTACTGCCTACTACGGGTACGCCTACTATCAATCGCTGAATGAGGGTCTGTTCCTGATGCAGTATGCCTGGACGTGCGCGTGTTGTGGCAAGCAGTACGACACCCTGCCGCTCGACTTTGCCGCGGATGCGCCAGAGTACTGGTACGACATCCCAGCGGACGAGCGGAATGCCCGAGCGGTGCTCACGTCCGACTTCTGCACTGTGGATGGCGAGCACCACTTCATCCGCGGCTGCTTGGAGCTGCCGATCACCGGCTCACAGGAGAAACTGGTATTTGGCGTGTGGGTCTCACTGTCTGAGGCCAGCATCCGCCGAGCCGCCGAACTCTGGGAAGGCGAGGTGCCCGAGGGTGAGCCGCCGCGCTATGGCTGGCTCAGCACCCGCATCCGCCTCTACTCCGGCACCTTGCAACTCAAGGCGGCCGTGCACTTCCGAGGCGGTAGCCTACGGCCGCTCGTGGAGCTGGAGCCAACAGATCACCCTCTTGCGCTGGAGCAGCGCCAGGGCATCAGCATGGAGCGGGTGCAGGAGATCGTAGCCGCCCTCATGCACCGGCACTGAAGAGTAGCACGATCGAACGAAGTAAGCGTCGGCTGCAAGTGCAGCCGTCTTCTTGCTGTACCTGCTGGTGTAGTCGAGTCGGGAGGACTGCTGAAAGGCAGTTGTCGCAGAACGCACGCCCTGCGCAATCAGCGAGGAAGAGGGCAACCTTCTCTTTAGCAGTCAATCGTTGACTCCCTTCGCGAAAGTTAGGTTCGCAGGACAGCATTCATTTCTCAAGCAGATCGCACCGTGCGATCGCAAGGCAGCGATCCAACCATAGCTAGTGACGCCGGTGACGCCGGTGACGCCGGTGATGCTGGCTTCCTACAGGCTGAGCCCCTGAGGAGACGGGATACTCTCCTGAACGACCACCACTCGGCGGCATGTATGTGAGCGTCACGATCGTCACCATCGACACCTCAGAGATGCAACACCGCATCCCATTCTGACCGGAATTCCTGCCGAACGAGCCGCATGTTCCCGTCGCCCCTTCATCAATTGGGGCGATCTGAATGGAAGTCCTTGCTGCTCTTGTTCTCGCGTTTTTTTGGCACTGCTGCCAGCTCTCATCATCAGTCCAAGGGCCGCGACTTCGGCCTGTTCTGGACCTACGGCGTCTTGCTGTTCCCGATTGCGCTGCTCCATGCAGCTATCATGCGAGCAGAGGAAGGGAGCCGGATCGCTAGAGGACATGCAGTTCACACACGCAAGTGCCCGTTCTGTTCTGAAGCCATCAGGCGGGAGGCGATCGTCTGCAGACATTGTGGCCACGACGTGAAGCCCATCGTGGAAGAGGTGTACCATCAGGATCGGGTGGCGAGCACAGCCTAGACGAAGCAGGCGATGAGCCTGGCCACCGTGGTGGGACTAGGACTCGCGATCGGCTTCATCGCGGTCGCGATTGCACTATTTTCACCGGGCTCCGGGGTTGAGTCAGTAAATGGAGTGTTGAAAGCACGCGCGACACCCAGGACGAGTGTGAAGGGATTCTGTTCCCGCCACTCGGCCGGAACAGAATTCCAGTCGTCGCTCCCAACGCGCTGTGAGCTTAGAACAGCTTCCGTTCGACGCCTGCCTTTGAGAACAGATAATCGCGCGATGCAGTAATGTCGGTGCGCAACTTCGCGATATCAGCATCCAGAAGCCGCCCCCGCCACTTCCGGATCTTGCCCGCGACCAGCACTGTGTCCACGTTGCCGCGATCCATGAGCGTGACGACAGCGCCCGGCACGTTGTTCAAGGGTGTCACGTTGATGGCGCCCGCATCCAACAGAATGAGGTCGGCCTCCTTGCCGGGCGTGAGCGAGCCGACCTTGCGGTCGAGGCCTAGGGCCTTTGCGCCCTCCACCGTCGCGAAGCCAATCACCTCCCGCGAGGTGAGGAGCGGGGGAAGGTCTGCCTTGCCCGCAATAGCGGCCTCGTTCACCAGAGCCCGCTGGAGGGTCAGCGCTGAGCGCATCTGTGTGAAGAAGTCCGCTGTCATCGTGCATTCTACGTCCGTGGAGAGCGACGGCGGCATTCCCATCTCCATGGCCTTGATGATCGGAGGCATGCCGTGGCGCATCATCATCTCGATCGGTACGGCGAGGGAGATGTGGGCTCCCGCATCCTTCACAGTCTTCCAGCCGTAGTCGCTCACCCCCGTCATATGGATAAAGATATTGTCAGACTTGAACACGCCGGATCGGGCAAGCTGGTCGAAGGCATCCGCCCGGACCTTGCGCGACGCCACCACGTGCAGGGCGATCGGAATGTTGAGCTCGCGACCGATCTTCCAGGCCTCCTGGTAGCTCGGCAGGTAGAACTCGCCACCCATCACCATGGTAAGGAGCTGGTTGTCGGAGGAGAAGTACTGCTTCTTAATGCGGTGCGCGTCTTGCGGGTACTTCATGCCGCCGCCGCTTCCCTCAAAGTAGCCAAAAGCGCTGCGCCGCCCGGCGTCCTGCAGCCCCTTGATGGCGGCGTCCGAATGCTCGGGGGAGTGATGGATCTGCGACACGTCGAGAACGGTCGTGACACCGCCGTCGAGCTGACTCAAGGAGGCAAGCAATTCGTTGATGTAAACGTCCTCGGGCCGATAGACGACCGACAGCTTGCCGAGGATGTGCTCGAGGTAGTTCGGCGTGCCGTGCGGCTTGCCGTCGTTGAAGAGAAGACCGTCCGCGAGGTAGCTCCGAAGCGCCGTTTCGAACTGATGGTGATGTGTGTCGATGAAGCCGGGCATGACGATCATGCCGCTGGCGTCGATCACCGCCGCGTTGGCGGCCTCAATATTGGGGCGGATCTCCAGGATCCGGGAGCCATCGAGGAGGACATCAGCACTAGGGAAATCACCGACGGCCGGGTCCATCGACAGGACGGCGCCGCCCCGGATAATCGTCCGGCGTCCGGCGCCGCCCACGCCTTCCGGCAGGCCCTGCGCCCGTGCGGGCGTGGTTGCGGTCAGGAAGGGCAGCGCGGGAACCGCCGCGGCGCCCGCCGCCAGACCCTTGAGAAAGTTGCGCCGCGACGGTCCCCGCAGCACCCGCGACTCGCAGAACTGGCACATGTGACGTTCTCCCTCGTGCGACGATGGTTGTCCCGGAACCGGCGGCCGCACCCTGCCGGTCCTTGGCGTGACGCTGTGACTACAGGGCCGTCTCGTCTGCGGGAGCGGCACAGCGCGCCTCCCGACGTCGGCCCCTCAGACGATCGTGCAGGCCTCCTCAAAGGAAAGGCGCGGCAGCCGCGGCGGCAGCGCCGCGCGGTCTCCGTAGCCGAGGTTGATCAGGAAGTTCGATGTGACGGTACCGTCGGAAAGGAAGGCCTCGTCGACGAGCCTGTGGTCGAAGCCCGACATTGGGCCGCAATCGAGGCCGAGGGCTCGCGCGGCTATCATCAGGTAGGCACCCTGCAGAGACGCATTCCGGAACGCGGTCCGGGACGCGAGTTCGGGATCGGCCGCATATGGCGCAGCGCGGTTCGGATCGCGCGGGAACAGCCGGGGGAGGTGCTCGAAGAAGCACAGGTCGGAACCGACAATCGCGGTCACGGGTGCCGCCATGGTCTTGGCGACGTTGCTCGGGCGCAAGGCGGGCCTGAGCCGCTCCTTGCCCTCGCGCGATGTCACGAACACGACACGCATCGGGTTGCTGTTGTTGCTCGTCGGGCCGAGGGAGGCGAGATCGTAGACCGCACGCAGCAGATCATCCGGCACAGGCTTGTCCAGCCAAGTGCTCACGGTACGGGCCTCACGGAAGAGTAGGTCCAGTGCGGCCGCATCGAGCAGGGCAGTAGAGGCTGATGGCTCGGAGCGGCTTAAGGGCATGGGGTAGTCCTGCATAGCGGCTAGGGCATTTTCACTTTAGGTCAGTCCAGAGTTCCCGCGGTCATTGAGTCGTCTAGCTGTCAGATGCGATTCCGCGAGAAGACAACCGTTTCAGCTAGGGTGAGATGCGCTCGATGAAGGGAACACCTGCCTTGGCGAATTCGGGCGAGGATAGGGAACCCCACAGGTTCCTGACCTTACTGTTTGGGCCGAGAGACCAGGTGCGGGGCTCGTAGAGATCGTCGTTGTCGATCCGGGCCATGCCGACCGAGGTCTCTACGGCGCATCCGTTCGGGTCGAGGTAGTAAGTGAAGATGTTGTCGCCGGCGCCGTGCCGACCCGGCCCCCACAACAGGGTGCGGTCCTTGAGCGCCAGGGTGTCCGCGATGCCAACCAGGTCATCGATTGCGTTGGCGTCGAACGCATAGTGGTGCAGATCGCTGCCGAGACCCACTGCGATAGTGTGGTGGTATCCGTCCCACGCGCGATACCACGCGAGCTCGTCGTTCGTGGTCCGGTCCGAGATCTTCAGGCCGAGCACGCCAGTCAGAAGGTCACGGAAACCGTGGGTGTCGGCGACCCGCACGTTCACGTGCTCGAGCCGCCGCGGCCGGCTGCCGGTTCCAATATGACGGGTCGCTTGATCACGTGGGACCGGCGTATGGATTTCGAAGATCGGCCCGAATGGGGTCCTGAATCGGAAGCCATGCGCAATCTCCGGCCAGATGGGCCTGTCGTCGATGACCTCGAGGCCTTCGGCGCGAACGCGGCGGAAGACCTCGCCCACGGCGTCCGCATTCATCGCCTCCAATCCCACGGCAAGGATGCCAGGCTGGGAGCTGCGCGCGTAGACGACCTCGAAGGAACGCTCATTAGAGGACAGGAAGTAGGCGTCCGCCTCGCCGCGTGTGATCTTGAGGCCGACGATCTCCGCCAGGTCGCGGGCGGACCCCTCGGGATCCGGTGTCGCCAGGGTGATCTGGCCCATCTGTCTGATGAGATGACTCATGGAGAGGATCCCGCTCCCGCTGCCGCCCGCGCTCTGAGGGATGGTCCGGGCGTGGAGCCAGAACCGGCGATACTCACCCTCGGCTTTGCCGAGAGCCGACTACTGGCGATCGATGTTCTTTTGATCGACGACACGATTCCAGCGCTCGATCTCCCGCGCGATCTGGTTACGCATTTCCTCCGGCGTGGAGGGGCTGGATACGCCGCCGAGCTGGGCGAAGCGCTCCTTCATATCCGGTGACTCAAGGATGGTCCGTAGTTCCGCGTTCAGGCGTTCCACGATAGGTCGTGGGGTGCCCGGCGCCACGGCTAGGCCGAGCCACGACATGGTCTCGACGCCGGGCAGCGTCTCGGCAACCGTGGGCGCGTCTGGAATCAGCGGGTAGCGGCCGGGCGAGGCCACTCCGAGAGCGCGGACCTTTCCGCCCTTGACCTGCTCGATGGCCGTTGTCGCCGTATCAATCATAACATCGACTCGGCCGCCGAGAAGATCGACGATGGCCTGCGCAGCGCCCCGGTAGGGCACCGCCACCATGGAGGTGCCAGCTTCTATGTTGATCCATTCGCCGAGCAGGTGGTGAAGACTGCCGGGCGCATTCGAGGCGTAGGTGATCTTGCCGGGCTCGGCCTTGGCCTTGGCAATGAGGTCGGAAAGCGAGCGGATCGGCGAGTCCAGCGGCGCAACGATCATCATTGGGTAGGCTGTGACGGTCGAGACCATGCTTAAGTCGTTCACCGGGTGGTAAGGCAGGGACTTGCGCGTCGCGGCGGTGCCCGAATGGGCACCCGTGAGCATCACCATTGTGTAGCCATCCGGGTTCGACTTCGCGACCGTGTCGGTGGCAATCACTCCGCCGGCACCGACGATGGACTCGACCAGGACCGGCTGACCGAGCCGTGGCGACAGACGATCTGCGATTAGCCGCGCGACGACGTCAGGGCTGCCACCGGGCGGGAAGCCAATCAGGATGCGAATGGGCCGCGATGGCCAGTCCTGTGCGAAGCTCGGGGCCCCTGCGGTCATTGCCGCGAGCCCCACGAGGCCCATGATTGCCCATCGGAGGATCCCTCGGCGGTGTCCTATGGTCTGGGTCATGTCTCTTCCTCCCCTTGTTGCGATCGATGATCGGTCCGCTTCTTGTAATCTTACGAGAACGCAATGCCGGCCCGGTCGAATGCCTTGATTTCGTCGCCTATAGTCAGCGGCCCAGCAGGAAGCTAAGACTCCCTCGGTTGAAGGCTTCTGCGCTTTCGAGCTGCGGCCAATGGCTGACGCCCTTCATCTCAAGAACGCGCACATCAGGAATGAGAGTCGCGATTTTTCTGGCTGTCTCGAGGAAGACGTCCTGGTGATCGACGGCTGCGACGACGAGAGTTGGGGCTCGTAGGCGTCTCCAGTCTTCTTCCGGGATCCGGTTCCGGTTGTAGACCTCTGGCTTCAGCAGGGCGAGGATGTGGGGCATGGCCTCCTTCATCTCGGGCTGGCGATAGATGGCGAGGCGCACCGCGATGAGGTCGTCCACGATCTGAGCCTCGTCGTGGACAAGACCCTTGAAGATTTCTCTGACATTCTCCCAAGTAGGGTTCTCGGCGGCTTGGGCCCGCGACGCGCTGATCCCGCGTTGAGTTTCGCGGGCGGGGAAGAAGGCAGTAGCGGAAAGAAGGATTAGCTTGTCCACACGCGCCGGATGGTCGATCGCAAAACGCGCCCCGACGCGCGCGCCGAGCGACAGGCCGATCAGAGACGCCCGATCGATACTCATGGCATCCATGAAATCGCTCAGGTGCTTCACATAGTGCGGCGTCTCGTAGTCGAAGGGCGGCTTGTCGGTGAGCCCGGACCCGATCATGTCGAAGGCGAAGCAGTTGAAGTGCTCAGCATGTGGGGCGATGTTAGCGCAAAAGTTTTCCCAGCTGCCTGCCGTGCCGTGCAGTAACACCAGGGGCGGGGCAGTCGCGGGCCCAGCCTGGATGAAGCGCGTCTTCAGCCCGTCGGCGTCCACCCACCCCTGCCGGAACTCGGTCGCGTACAGTTCCGTCCAGACGCTGCGATAAGAGACGTTCCGTCGTTCCATTACATCCCCGCCCGTGTGTGCTTCCCTGCTTTGAACCGTATCGGTCGCGCCGAGCCTGATGGGCGGCTGGTATGACGATGCCGGTCGCAACAAGGCGCCCATTCGCGATTCTTCGAACAGTCCATTATGCTCGTCGCCACATGATCTGAGGCATTGCGGTTTCGTTCGACGGCCGCTCATCAAGCGCCGCCAAGCCATAGCCGACCCGCTCCGCGCCGGACTTCAGGAGGTCCACTAAGCGATCCACCTGAACAAGGGAGAACCGCTGCTGCGTCAGGGCCGCCACGATGCAGCCGAGGATGCGGCCGTCCGGACCAAATATGGGAACGGCGACACCTGCGAAGCCCTGGTCAAGCTCGCCTTGGGAGGTGGCGTAGCCGAGCTTGCGCAGGTGACCCATCTTGACCTGAAACTCCGCCCAGGTTTCGGTGCCGCTCCCCGTGGCAGCGTCCGCTCGGTGGGTGTCGTAGATTCGCTTGAGGCGCGACCGGGGCAGGTGGGCGACGATGATCTTCGACGCGGCGCCGCGCAGAAGAGGGAGCGGCCGCCCCCGTCCGAAAGACAGTGGGAGACGTTCGTCGCCATGCTCCTGATGGATCGTGATGATCCGGTCTCCATAGAGGCCAGCGAGATTCATGTCGTACCCCGTCTTTGACACCAGCTCCTGAATGATCGGTAGCCCGGCGGCAAGGAGCGGATCGGCCTGACGGATTAGGAAGTCGAGTTCGACGATCCGCGGACCAAGCGAATAGGTGCCATCCCCAAAGCGTACGAGAAAACCGTTTGCGACGAGCTCGCGGATGTAGCGGTATCCAGTCGGGCGTGTGTAGCCGAGGCACTGCGCCATCCCCTCCGCCGTCCAAACCATCTGGTCAGGCGTGAAAAGGTTCAAGATCGCGAGGGTGCGAGCCAGACTCGTCATTGCGGGCCCGACGAGTTGATAGGAGGTGGCGCCGGATGGGTAATACGCCCCCGATGGCGTTTACAGCTCCAAACCCAGAGTGGGAGCAATATGGGAGAGGACGGCCAACAAGCCACGATGGGCTCCCGTGTCTCAATATGTGAGATTTTTGGGGGTGAGGGGGGCAAGCTGTCAAGCCCTAAGCCGGTGACTTAAGGAGTTTCGACACATCAGGGTCGAGCTGGCATATGGTGACGCTGGTTTCCCATAGCCATATGTCCCATGGCCGATCCCCAGGGCATCCTACCACCAGACCACCCGGGTGTAGGCGTCACCGTCGTCATCAGCGTCATCATAGAACAGAGTACGACAGTGTACCGGAATTCTCAGCCTTCTTAGCCCAGGTCGGCGCACATCCTGGCGTGGACGTCAGTAACGTCACCAGCGCCACAGCAGGAGGTGCTAACCTTTGACAGCGCCTGCCGCGATGCCGCGAACGAACCATCGTCCAGAGGCAAAATAAACAATGAGCGGAACGAGAGCTGTTAGAAGCGTTGCGGCCATCTCCATGTTGTATTCGCGTTCCCCCATCGTCGAATTAACGATGTTGTTGAGCTGTACTGTCATCGGGAGGTTTTCCCGCCCTGCGAAGATCAGCCCAAGGATGTAGTCGTTCCAGGTGTGGGTAGCCTTGAGAATACAGGCCACCACGATGATCGGTCCGGACAAGGGAAGCATGATCGCGGACAGCGTCCGCCAGAACCCAGCGCCATCCACTCGCGCAGCCTTAAACAGGTCAAGCGGAATGGCGGCGTAGTAGTTGCGGAATAGCAGAGTCATCACAGGGAGTGAGAACACCACCTGTACCATTATGATGCCTGGAAGGCTGCCGAACAAACCAAGCGCCGCCACCATACGAACGAGGGGATAGAATAAGACCTGATAGGGTATGAACGCGCCGAGCATCAGCGTCCCGAACAACCATTTAGCGAAAGGCACTCGCCAGAACGAGAGTGCATAGCCATTCACCATCCCTAGCGTGATGGAAAGCACCACGCTAGGCACCGTGATCAACACTGAGTTTACGAAGCCGACCTTCAGCCCCTCGCATTGCAGCCCTGTACAGGCTGAGGACCAGGCCTTCACCCAGGGAGCGATCGTCGGCGCCATTGGCCAGGCAAGCAGGTTGCCCTGGCGAATCTCCTCCATGGGTTTGAGGGAGGTCACGACCATGACGTAGAGAGGCAGCAGGAAGAATACCGCCGCCCCAACCAGAAATGTATAGGTGCCAATGCGGCCGATGCTGATTCGGTGGGGGCGCGGACCAGCGGGCTCCACCAGGCTCGCTTGTGCAGGACGCTTCGTAACAGCCGCAGAGGGTGCGTGCTCTACGAGGTCAACCATTGTGGCTCCTGCGCTGCGAGTGTTGCCAGATCAGCCAGGGTACGATCACGCAGAGCAGCATCACCAGAAGCGAGGTCGAAGCCGCCGTGGCGAGCCCAATGTTCTGGCGCTCGAACAGGTTATCAACCACGAACTTCGCTGGCACCTCTGTAGCGCTGGCAGGCCCGCCATTCGTCATAGCAACGACCACATCATATAAGCGCACGACGCCAATCATCATAAGGACCGCGGCCGTGATCACGGCACCGCGGATTGTTGGTAGAATGACGTGCAGATAGCCCTTCCAGGTCGGGACGCCGTCTACACGCAAGGCCATCCAGATCTCTGCATCGACGCTGCGGATACCCGCAAGTGCAATCACCATCACGAGGCCAGCCCCGTGCCACACCGCTGCGATCACGATCGTAAAGATCGCAAGTCGTTGGTCGACGATCCAGTCAAAGGTGAAATTCTCGAAACCGAGATCACGCATCACGTCCTGGATGCCGAGCACTGGGTTGAATATCCATCGCCAGACGAGGCCCACGACGATGAACGAGGTTGCGTATGAATAGAGGTAGATTGTCCGGAAGACACTCTCACCCTTGACGCGCTGGTCGAGGAAGATCGCGAGGAGGAAGCCAATCACAAGGCTGCTCAAGATAAAGCAACTTCCAAAGATTAGCATGTTGACGAGCGAGGTCTGCCAGCGCGGATTGTTAAAGAGCGTCATGTACTGGGCGAAGCCGACGAAGTTCCAGCTCGCCAGCATGCGCGAGCTCGTAAATGATACCAGCGTTGCCCACCCGGCGCCGCCCACGAACAGGAACAGCACCACGACCACGGTCGGCAGCAGCGCAACCGCAGCCGCCACCAGCCCCGGCCTCCATCGCACTCGCGGCACCTGGCTCTCCGTCACAAGAAGCGGCTGCGGCGCCCACTCTCAAGGGGCGCCGCAACACTATCCGTTGACATCACTGTCCACTGGCGAGGGTCGTCGCGAAGGTCTGGACGAACTGATCAACTGAGGCGCCGGGGGTGTTCCAGAGCTTCGAGATAACGTCGTTGAGATTGCCATTGAGGGTCGGCGACATCAGCACACCCTGCGACCCAACTGCGAGACCCTTCGTAGTCGCCCATTCGGCGCTCTTGGCTACGCAAGCGTCGAGGCCGGATCGGTCGGCGCCCTGCCAGAACGGCACCGATCCGTTGTGGCTTGCGAATTTCGCTTGGACGGCCGGATCCGACATGGTCTCGATCAAGAGCTTCTGAGCCTGTGCCGCGGCTGTGTTGGAGAGCTTCGGGAAGAAGAAGACACCGCCCTGGAGTTGATAACCCTGGTCGAGGTTGAGGATAGTGCAACCGTAATCCACGTCGGGCTTCATCTTAGCGGCGTTGAACTCCCCGCGCGCCCAAGTGCCCATCTGCATCACTGCGGCCTGTCCCGTGATCACCAGATTGGCAGTGTCGTTCCAGTTCCGGCCAGCGCTGCCCTTGTCAATATAGCCGGCGAGATTCACGAAGGTCTCTGTTGCGGCTCTAAATTCCGGTGTACGCACCGCTGCCGGATCAAGATCGGACATCACCTTAAGATAGACGTTGCGTCCACCTTTGCCGAGCAGAACGGCCCAGAAGAGCTGGGCTTCCCAGGACTTCTGGCCTGCCATTGCCAGCGGGATCTTGCCCGAGGCCTTGACCTTTTCTAGAACGGCGACAAGCTCGTCCCAGGTTTTCGGCTCTGTGGCGCCAGCCGCATCCAGCATAGCCTTATTGTACCAGATGAAATTCTGGCCGTTCAACGCGGTGGGCAACACATAAAAGCGGCCGTTGCGCTGCGCCGCAGCCGCGAGAGCTTCCGGCATCCTGCGGCGCCAGTCGTTCGGCCCCGCTACCTCCTCGAGATCCCGCAGGAGACCGCCTTCCGCGAGCTCGACGAACTCCGGCCCGAGGTTGAACATCGCGGCTGCGGGCGGAGTGCCGCCGATGATTCTATTGATGGCAACGGATTTGGCGTTTGGACCGCCTGCGACTGCGCTGTCGACCCAGGTGCCGCCGCGCGCCTCGAACGCTTTCGCGAATTCGCGGATTGCTGCGGATTCACTTGCCGAGGTCAGAAAATGAACGACTTCAGCCTTCTTGTCCTGTGCTCCCGCCGGTAGTACCGACAGCATGCAGGCAGCTGCGGCGAGCGCCGCGACGATGCTTCCCTTCCTGATCATGGCTCGTCCTCCCTGTTGAAACGTAGGACACAAGGACCGGATGACCCTCTGTCCTTCATTGCTCCCATTGTAGGTCCGGCTGGCGTTGCCCGGACAGTCCACAGCTCCGATTAACGCGCCTGCACTTGTCAGGCCACATGGGTATCTTCATCCGAGCCTTTCCGGCGCGCCGCAAGATGAGCGCGGGTCGCCGGGTCCGTCGCGGGCAGACCAAGGCGTTCGAACTGCTCAATCGGCGCATCGGTCTGACGCATGAGCGTGAGTAGAAGCTCAATCATCGCGAGCTCGACCATCTCGTCCGCGATTGGATTCTGCTGCTTCGGGTCGGTCTGGAGATCGAACAGCAGCGTACCGTAATGGTGCAGGTTGGCAAACGTGAAACCCGGCACCTGCAGCGTGCTCAAGCCCTTTGTGAACGCGAACGGCGACACGAGACGGGCGTCCGCGAGCTCCGACGGCTTGAAGCGGCTCCAGATTCGCGTGGGCATGAGTGTGTATTCGTAGAGCGGGCCGTTCTCCGGACCCGTGCTGGCCCGCATATAAACATAACGTCCGTTCGTGACGTTCACGTGCGACCCGAACGCGCCGAACAGGCCTCCCGTTCGCGCGCCCTCGTCCCGTTCCACCACCCGGTCGAGGCTTACTCCCTGCATGTCGGGCGTGGGCTTCAGCCCGAAATAGGTCAGCAGCGTCGGCGCGAAGTCGATCATCTGCACCAGCGCGCTGCGGCGGACGCCTTTCTGCCTCGTACGCGGATCCCAGACGAAGAGCGGCGTGTTCGCGAGTTCGTTGTACCAGGGCATTCGGTTCTTGCCCCACCAGCCGTGTTCGCCGAGCAAGAAACCGTGGTCGGTGCAGACGATCAGCAGCGTGTCGTTCCACAACGCGAGCTCGTCCATCAGGTCGAGGATCCGGCCAAGGGAATGGTCACACATGGATACGAGAGCGGCATATTCCCCACGTGCATGGGCGATCGCCTCTGGCCCCTCGGTTGCAGGGACGTAGGCCGGCCAGTCAAAATGAGGGCCGTTGTACTCGTGCGGGTAGCGCTTCCTGTAGGTCTCGTGGACGAAGAACGGCTCGTGCGGATCGAAAGTCTCGATCTGGAGGAGCCAGAGGTCCGCTGTTGCATTCACGCGCATGAAGTCGAGGCCGGCGTCGAAGGTGCGCGTCTGCGGCTGATCGGCTTCGGTCTTGAGGTACTGACGGTTGATCCAGTCCTGTCGCCACATCGGCTTGTTGTGGGTGTGGAGCGCCTCCGGGATTTCAGGATCGGCGACGTGCCCCTTCCAGGCATCGCCCTCCTGGCCGCGGAAGAACTCCCAGCTGCTATAGCGGGTGTGATAGGTTGCGCCGCCGTCTTCGAAATAGTGCTGATGGTCGGTGACGAGATGGGTGTAGACACCGTTCGTCTTGAGGATCTCCGGCATCGAATCGTCGAAGGGCTCGAGCGGCCCCCAGCCGCGGTGCAGGAAGTTGTACCGTCCCGTATGCAGCTCCCGCCGGGCGGGAATGCAGGGCATTGAGCCAACATAGCAGTTATCGAACACGACCGAGCGCTCCGCTAGGCGCGCGAAGTTCGGCGCCTGCACGTAAGCATCGCCATAGGGCGGCAGCATATGGCGATTGAGGGAGTCGAACAGGACCACGACGGCTTTCAACGGATCGGCCTCCCTTCAGCCGTGGACGACGCGCAGGCGTGGCGCGGCATCGGCTGGCTCGCTCTCGACGGCCTCAATGGTGGTCCGCAGCCATTCGATCCAGTAGTCGATCTGCTGCGCCCCCCACTTATGGGCGAGATCGAAACGGCGCTGGACCGCTTCGGCGTTACCGCCGAGCGAGAGCTCCAGGTCGATGAGGCGGCGGTCGCGGCCGCGATAGGTCGCGACCTGATCGAGGCGCGCCTGCAGTTCCTGACGAAGCAGGCGCAGCGTCGCATCGCGCCCGAGGAACGCGGAATAATGGAAGCGTAAGGAGAACTCGGGATCGGTGAAGCGGCTAGGCGGGGAGTAGGGGCTGGAGAGCCACTCCAGGAACACCGCGGCGCCGTCTTCCGTGAGCCGGTAGGTCTTGTAGTCGGGCAGCGCTTCGCGGTGGGTGACCTCAAACTCGACCCAGCCATCCTTCACCATGTGCGCCATGGTACGGTAGATTTGGCTCAGCTGCGTGTTGGAGCGCAGGAAGCGCCCGAACGTATCGAGGAACTTCTTGAGGTCGTACCCGGTCTGCGGTTTGAGGGCGAGCAGCCCGAGCAGCAGGTATTCCAACTTCATCCCGACAACTCCCGAGCAGCCAGTGTGCATCACCAGGTACTATGATACAAGTCATATAGGAGTGGCTGATGTTGCCCACGGGCCCAGGCTCGACCTCAGCAGAAGTGGATTTCAGCATGAACCGCGGACCGGGGGGATGCTGCACCCCACAGAGAGTGCAGCGCGGCAGCCAGGTATCGTCTTATCGTCCGCACGGCGGGTGCCGCACCATGTCGGCACCCGAGGGCATGGGTTTTATTCCCGGCGCTCTATTTCTGATGGGAGGAGACGATGAGGACGCACATCCCGAGGACGGAGAGGGGCCAGTCCGTGAAGTGATGCTCCGCCCATTCCTGATCGACAGAATCGCCGTCACCAATGCCCAATTCGCCGCGTTTGTCGCCGATGCGTCTTACGTTACAGAGGCCGAGCGCTATGGATGGTCCTTCGTATTTCATCTAGCGCTGCAGCGCGACCATCCAGGCCAGCTGCTGGTCGGTGTCGCGCCCGGTGCACGGTGGTGGGTGGCCGTCGAAGGCGCCACATGGTGGAAACCGGAAGGGCCAGGCTCGAGGCTTGCGGGTCGCGAGGATCATCCGGTGGTACATGTGAGCTGGAACGACGCTGCCGCTTACGCGGCCTGGGCAGGCAAGCGGCTGCCGACCGAGGCTGAGTGGGAATGTGCGGCCCGCGGTGGCCGCACCCAGACTCGCTTCCCTTGGGGCGATGAACTCACCCTGAATAGGCAGCACCGCTGCAATATCTGGCAGGGTACCTTTCCCTTTCACAATACCGCGGAGGACGGCTTCGCGTGCACGGCGCCGGCAGATGCATTCCCGCCGAATGACTACGGCCTACACAATGTATGCGGAAATGTCTGGGAATGGTGCGCCGATTGGTGGAGCCCTGACTGGCATATGACCCCATCCGATGCGACGCGGACCAATCCCTGCGGACCGGCGGGCGGTGATGGGAAGGTCATTCGCGGCGGGTCATATCTCTGCCACAGCTCCTATTGTAGACGATATCGGCTCTCAGCCCGTACATTCAGCGCCACTAACATAACTGCTGGGCACACTGGATTTAGATGTGCCAAGGATCCTTAGAGTGCCCCCTGCAAATACAAGAGTTGGTGACAGAGTGATGCCGGTGACGCTGATTTCTCCCGGCGATTTGGCTCTTGGTGGATCACCGGGTAGCTTATCACCAGACCACTCGGGTACGGGCGTCACCATCGTCACCGCTGCCCGATGCGAATTCAGGCCCGCTAGGAACTCATCACAGTCGCAGGCGTAGAAACGCCATAAGCGGAGCAGCCCGTCAAAAACGTAATAGTAAGGAGCTTCAATTAGAGAGGCATCCCCTGTCCCGTGGAGATCAGGAGGCGTTAAGGCAGGCAGCCCTCACCCTTGAACAGCCGAGCTTGTCGCCCGGCTATCCGGCATCCTAGGGAGACGTGCCGAACTTGTGGGAGGTCTGCCGCGTGCAGCCTCCGGCCTTATCACCGTGCAAGCTGTGTCGCCCTCAGAGCCGCCCTGAAGCTTGCGCTCATCACTCTGCCCAAAGCGCCTGCTAAACGAGGTCGTCTCATTCACAGCCTAAGGGCCTCTGACGCAGACGGGTGACCATGGTAGATCAACGAAAAAGCGACTCCGCGTTCTAGCTTCGCAGTAAACGAACTGAGCTGTGCCAGTGCTCAGGTAGAACCTTGGCTGACCTGCGCAGCAACTGCCTGCGATCCGAAACGATGGGAGCAGTCTAGGCAATCAGATGCCTGGGCTCGATGGAGCCGCGAGGGATCCATTTTTGATCGTGTGTCACCCTCAATGGAAGCTAGAAGAGAGGGAACTGAAGGCGATCACCAAGCGCGCCTCGTTCCCGGATAGACTTACAAGAGCTATACTGAGGGAAAGCAACAGGAGGAAATACAATGGCTAAGGGAGAACAGCGCGGCAACCGCGAGGCCAAGAAGCCGAAGAAGGAAAAGCCAAAGACCATCGCCGCTGCCGCCTCGCAGAAGGGCACAGTTGCCTCCATCAGAGAGGCCAAGAAGTAGCGGCACGCTCAGCTTAACTGGCCAAACCTGCAGCGTCAGCAGCGGCACTGAACGAATAAGCCTCTCGGGCGGGCAGAAACCGACACCGGGGGTGAGGCCGCATGAGCGTGTCGGAGCGAGAGCGCTTACGCGGTTCTGCTCTGGCTGATTGGCCCGCGGGTGTAGCTCTCGAAGGGCTCACCACTCCCCAAGTTAGATGATTCATCAGCGGCAATATGGGCGTGAAGACCACCCTTATCGGGGTGGCTTCTAGCCCCTAGAATTCCCATATTCTGCCTATGCCACGCTCTGCCTCTCCTCGGACGCCGGACCTCTTTGACTACGTGCCTTCAGCCCCACAACGGGGCCGACGTGTGCTGCCCAAGGTCGTGGCACCGACGCTAGATCTGACCAGCCTGCCTGATGCGCGCTTGGCTCGGCTCCTGGTCGAAGTAGCCACTGAGCTGCAGCGTCGGAGAGGTAACAAGGGGCCTCCGGAGAGCCGTCCGGAGCTAGACCCGCACGTTCGGGAGGCTGCTCGCCTTCTGGAGATCCTGCTCCCACAGCAAACAGGGCGGAAGAAGCGCCCCTCCCCTGCTGAAGCAGAACCAACGCTGCAGGAAGCCAAGCGCAAAGCCATTCGAACGGCTCTGCAGGCGGGCGTGTCACCGGGACAGGTCGCGAAGCACTTTGGCCTGTCGCTCGCGGCTGTCCGAAAAGCGCTAGCTGACGCCAAGTAGTTAATCGTGCTGCTCTGGCTATCCGGAGCCGACCCGCACCCTCTTACCACGCCAATACAGCTCCCATGCCACGCGCCCTGAAGCCCAAGCCTCTCGCCCGCATCACGCCTGCCCGAGAGGGCAGCACCTACCAGCTCGAGATTGAGGATGAGGCTGGCAAGCGGGCACTGTTCGACCTCACCTCTGACCAGGCGCTGCTTCTGGCTGAGCAGCTCGACGGCCTCTTGGCTGATGAAGAGGAGGAACTGCAGCCCCGGCCTGCAGCGGCACAGGCTGCCTTAGCGGCGCCCGCAGGGCAGGCGAGCCTTGGGACAGTGAAGTGGTTCAACGCCACCAAAGGCTTTGGCTTTGTGACACCGGATGACGGAGGGGAGGAACTCTTCCTCCACCGCTCCGTGCTGGAGCAGGCGGGCTTGAGTGACCTGGCTGAGGGCACACGCGTTTGGGTTCAGACAAGCGAGGGTAAGAAGGGGCCCCAAGTCAGCGCCCTCGTACTTGCTTAGACGCTGTGGGCTTCTTTCAGCCCGAGCCGTTTAACCTCTAGTTACCCTGTTAATCAGCTGTGCTTGAGCAACTCATCAGTTTTGCAGAGGGTCCTGCCTCTCACATTAGGGGGACGGAATGAGCGAAGTAGATGGAGTGGCAGGCCAGAGGCTGCGGTCTTTGGTGGAGCGGATCGAGCAGGTCGAGGAGGAGATCAAAGAGCTCACCGAGGCCAAAAAGGAGATCTTCGACGAGGCCAAAGGCGAAGGCTACGACGTAAAGATCCTCAAGGAAGTCATCCGCCTCAGGAAGCAGGAGCAGAAGGAGCGGGATGAGCGCGACATGCTCCTCGACACGTACCTGCATGCAATCGAGACAGCCGAACCTCTGCTCAAAGCAGCCGAGTAGGTCGCGTACAACTTTAGGCGCTCAGCAGCTCTCCGGGGGCTTTTGAATGAAAAGGGCCGCCTTGTGGGCGGCCCTTCTTACTTCTTGTGACCTGCGGGTATCGTCCGGAGCTTAGAAGTCCATGCCGCCCATACCACCCATGCCGCCGCCGCCCGGCATCGCCGGAGCGGACTCCTTCTTGGGGGCGTCGGCAATCATGGCTTCCGTCGTGATCAGAAGGCTTGCAACCGACGCCGCATTCTGAAGAGCCGTGCGGACCACCTTCGCCGGATCGAGAATACCGGCCTGGAGCATGTCCACGAACTGCTCCGACTGTGCATCGAAGCCGAAGGTCT